>Ga0190274_10000102_pt1 | contig 60332 bp, 49 predicted proteins | sample Popmic531T_FD_133002 | JGI IMG/M metagenome (GOLD analysis project Ga0190274, IMG submission 133002) | Populus adjacent soil microbial communities from riparian zone of Yellowstone River, Montana, USA - 531 T | ecosystem: Environmental > Terrestrial > Soil > Riparian zone | place: USA: Montana...
TAATTCGATGCGTATCTTCTTCAACGGTACTGTTCCCATTCAAAATTATTCACTCATTTTCAGGTACAAAACAGGTCCAACGCATGACCTCCGGTTCGTTAATGGCGGGGAACCGGACACTTCTTTTGTAAAAGATGATATGCACTTTTATAAATGGCATAAACAGAATTTGCATGGATGTATGAACGAACAGGGATCACAGCCATACAATTCATTACCATATGTGGTGTATTCATTGGATAGAAAAAAAGATGCATTACGTTATAACGACGCGGTAACAGCACAATTCAAATACATTCCATACTGGTTGTTTTTAATTCAGGTTCGGGAATCGTTCGATTATGATATGAGAAAAAATGCGGCGATAAACATGAAAGACAAGCAAAATTTATTGATCGATGCTTTCATTGCTTCTAAAACCGAAGGAATAAACGATTCTCTGCACTATCTCAGATTTACAAAAGTGCATAACACCATTGCCGACAGTTTTAAATATTATAATGATGAATTATTATTCCGTGAAGATGATATCAGGGCGGAAAGAATGGGAGAGTTTACCCAAAACTATAAAATCCGGGAGGTGTCGAGATACAAATTATACGCGAAGCTTTTGAATGAATTCAAACTTGACTATTTTTCATTCTACCTGATGGATAAACGATACGGCAAAATAAACTCCAACTATCAATCTCCGATGTGGAATACAGAAGGTGTTTATGCAATTTATACGAACGGAAGTTTTGTTATGGTACATCCAAAAAAATCAGACTTTGGCTGGTATGTAGAAGAACTTCCTTTTTATTGGGAAAACACATCCGGATTGTTACTTAATTATAATGACTTGTTTTACGACTTCCTTGACAAACCACGGATCAAGAATACAGTACCCAGTACGTTGAATGATAATATCAGAACTTGCAATATCAAAGCGGATGTTTCTCTTACAAACAAAACCGTATCATTTGATGCACGGGTGAGTTTGTCAGGACAATATTCTACGATGACACGTTATTCATACACATCTTCAGCCAAGGATTCCATCAACAATCCTTTTTACAGTAAAATAATAAGCACAATAAACAGTCCCGTGAAAATCCTGTCAAAGGATATTACAGGCAGAAGCACTTCTTTTCCTTTCAAATTCGATGTGCGTACTTCCTATGAAGCCAACGCTGTTGTCACTAATAATGCTGACGGCACCGCTGTGCTGGATTTGGGAGGTTGGTTCAATCATATCATTTATGAAAACCTGGAAACATCAAAACGTCAATTGGATTTTTATCCGGATTTTACAGGACAGGATACTTACCGTTATTACCTGAAATTTGATGCTCCGGTGAAAGCAATTTCAGGGATTGAAAACACCGACATCACAAATAGTTTTGGAAAACTAATTGTGAAAATTACCCAACCTGAACCCGATGGTGTACTTATTGAATCGTACTTTGTAACAACGGCAGAATTTGTCACTGCTTCCAATATTAAGGATGTGGCTGATATCTATTCCAAGATTTCCAAATTAAATCATGCTAAACTATCTGTGAGTTATTGATTAATTATAAAGTTGTTACCTGAGAGCCATAATTCCCAGATAGTATCACAATACTCGAATCCAAAATCGCAATTGGTAAGGGTGCATTTCCTTCCTTCTTCCTATCTTTGCGCCTTGTTAAAAATTGTATGCTCGAAGAATTAAAGAAATTTGAAGATAAAAGACCGGAAATCGTTTTTGAATGGAAAGATCCGGAAACTGAAGCTGAAGGCTGGATTGTGATTAATTCCCTCCGAGGAGGAGCAGCCGGTGGCGGTACCAGAATGCGTAAAGGCCTTGATAAACATGAAGTTACGTCCTTGGCTAAAACCATGGAGATCAAATTTACTGTGGCAGGACCCCAGATTGGTGGAGCTAAATCAGGGATCAATTTCGACCCATCAGACCCACGGAAAAAAGGTGTGCTTGAAAGATGGTTCAAAGCTGTGGTTCCGGTCCTGAAACAATTTTATGGTACTGGTGGCGATCTCAACGTGGATGAAATTCATGATGTAATAGAAATTACTTCCCGCTATGGCCTTTTGCATCCCCAGGAAGGTGTGGTAAACGGGCACTTGGGAGGTGATGCAGAAATTAAAAAAGACAAGATCAACCGTTTACAGACTGGTGTAATACTTCCGGTTACGGATATCCTTTATGCACCCGCTGGAAAAAAAGTGTACACAGTTGCTGATATGATTACTGGTTACGGTGTTTCGGAATCAGTGCATCATTTTTATAACACTTTCGGCGGATCGGTTAAAGGTAAAAAGGTAATTATCCAGGGTTGGGGAAATGTTGGTGCTGCCGCGGGATTTTATCTCGCACAAGCTGGAGCTTTGATCACCGGCATCATCGACAGAAATGGTGGACTGATTAATGAAAAAGGATTTTCTTTTGAAGAAATCACACGACTCTTCCTGGAGCGCGACGGCAATCAGCTTCACGATAGCAACATGCTTTCGAAAGAAGAAATAAATAAAAAAGTATGGAGCAGTGGTGCTGAAATATTTATTCCTGCTGCCGCTTCCCGTTTAGTAACCAGAGATCAGATTGATGAATTGATAAAACACGGACTCGAAGTAATTTCATGCGGTGCTAACGTACCATTTGATGATCCTGAAATTTTCTTCGGACCTACAGGAACGTATGCGGATTTGCAGGTATCACTCATTCCTGATTTCATTTCCAACTGTGGTATGGCTCGTGTTTTTGCATTCCTGATCACAGGAGAAAAAGCAGTGACCGATAAAAATATTTTTGAAGATGTGTCTTTGACCATTGCTGACGCACTCCGTGCTGTGCATGCTAAACATCCTCAGAAAACACGAATAGCTGAAACATCCTTTGGAATCGCACTTAATAAATTAGGTTAACCAATTTTTGTAACATGTCAACTGAATTCCTGAATCGTACCTTCCTGGGAAATACGGTTGAGAATTATTTCTGGGTTGCAGGCATTATCCTGGTTGGATTAATTTTCAAACAGATTATTTCCAAATTATTTTCTTTCATACTGTTCCGGCTTTTCAAAAGGTATTCGGGAAGTGTGACTATTGAAGAGTTTCACAACCTGCTGAAACGACCATTTTCCATTTTCTTTCTTTTAGTTATTGGTTACATCGCATTCAGTCATGTCACATTTCCTGAAGAATGGAGAGTTGGACCGGAAGAACGGTTTGGTGTGCGTATGGTGATTCAGAAATTATACCAGGTCATAGTCATATTTTCAATCACCTGGATGTTCCTGAGAATTGTGGATTTCTTCGGATTGATTTTAATTTACAGAGCCTCACTTACTGAATCACGTGTGGACGATCAGTTGATTCCTTTTTTCAAGGATGGCGTAAAATTATTTATAGTGATCCTATGTTTCTTTTTTGTGCTGGCAGCAGTTTTTAAAGTCAATATTGTTACGCTGATTGGAGGATTGGGAATCGGAGGACTTGCGGTAGCACTAGCTGCGAAAGAAACCCTGGAAAATCTTTTTGGCTCGTTTACTATTTTCCTCGACAAACCATTTATTGTGGGCGATCATGTAAAAATGGGAGTGGTTTCAGGTCATGTTGAAAAAATAGGTCTGCGCAGCACCCGCATCCGGACACTGGATAAAAGCCTGGTGATTGTACCAAATAAAAGAATGGTGGATGCCGAAACTGAAAACATCACAGAGAGAACTTTCTGGCGTGCAAGACAGGAAATAGGTTTGCTTTACAGCACTTCTGAAGCAAATTTGAAAAATATTATTTCTCAGATTCGTGTGGTGCTTACTGAGCATCCGAAAATCCGTGAAGGCGCTACAGTAAATTTTGAAAATTTCGGAACCAGCTCTTTGAGTTTACTGGTGGTATATTTTGTGAGAACTTCCGACGGGGATGAATTTTTTAATGTGAAGGAAGAAATCAATTTTAAAATTATGGAAATTGTGCGTGCAAATAATTCTGATTTCGCCTTCCCTACCACAAGCGTTTACATAGAAAAAAATAATTCTTTATGACGGCACCGGTTTGTGTGCTGAATGCAGTCACTGCATTTTCAAATGGTTTTTCATTGTTCGGAATTCCTGTAGAATTTGTTTTTTTCGCATTCACCTTGCTCGGTGTTGCCCTGTTTCACAATCATACTTTAAAAGTCGGACTTATTGGTCTGACTGTCATTTTAGTTTATAAAATTGCATTCACGGATTTTTCTTTTTCGTCACACATCTTCGGTACACATTCTCACCAGGGTGAATGGAATATATTGCTGAATCTTTTTGGATTGCTCACCGGATTCACAATTCTCGCCGATCATTTTGAAAAAAGTGGGATCCCAAAAAAACTCCCGCACTTTTTACCAAACGATTGGAAAGGTGGCTTTTTACTTTTGGTAATGATAGCTATAATTTCTTCTTTCCTCGACAATATTGCCGCTGCAATGATAGGTGGAGCTGTTGCACATGTTGTGTTCAAAGGCAAAGTACACATCGGGTATGTAGCAGCAATTGTCGCAGCCAGCAATGCCGGTGGTGCAGGAAGTGTAGTTGGAGACACCACCACAACCATGATGTGGATCGACGGAGTTTCAGCAATCGATGTACTTCATGCATTTGTAGCTTCTGCATCCGCAATACTTATTTTCGGTATTATAGCTGCATTTCAACAACAAGCTTATCACCCAATTGTGAAAGAATTCCATGCTGCGGTTTCAATTGATTATGGAAAACTTTTTATTGTTGTAATGATACTTGCCGGAGCAATCCTTGCAAATATTTTTCTTGAATTTCCGGCAGCTGGAGTTTGGGCAGCAATTTTGTTAGGAGCAATTTTCCGACCTGTACCATGGAAAATAATGCCTGATGCTGTGAAAGGAAGTATTTTTTTATTGTCGTTGGTTCTTTGTGCATCCCTTATGCCTGTAGAACATTTGCCACCTGCATCCTGGGTTTCAGCGTTTGTTCTCGGTTTTGTAAGTGCGGTTTTTGATAACATTCCTCTTACTAAACTTGCGTTGGAACAAGGCGGTTACGACTGGGGGATTCTTGCCTATAGTGTTGGGTTCGGCGGCTCCATGATCTGGTTTGGCTCCTCAGCCGGAGTTGCTATTTCAAATATTTATCCTGAAGCAAAGTCTGTTGTCAATTGGGTAAAAGGAGGATGGCACATCATCGTAGCTTATATTTTCGGTTTTTTTGTGTTGTTGACTACACTCGGTTGGCACCCTCACCCTCCTCATAAAACGAAGAAGTTTACTCCTACAGAAGTAGTTTCTCCATCTGAAATTCTGTAATGCTTTTTGTGAAATTTTCTAAACCACCGTGTAAAATATCAAAGTTTTACAAATTTTTTAGTGAAAATCACTTTACCATTTATAGATAATAAATATATACCATTTTCAATATCGCTAACATCGAAAGTTGCATTCCATTTTTTGGCCGAGATCATTCCTGAATAAAACACCTTTACTTTTTGCCCAAAAGTATTATAGAGTTCAATGACTGCATGTTGCTGCAATTGGTTCTTCAATTCAATTCTTAATATATCTTCAACAGGACTTGGATATAATAAAACTGACAATGTTTGTGATGCTACCTCTGCATCACTACTGAATAATACAATATCAGTTGTTGCCGTATTGGTCCACACGGGTGCATTATAATCAAAGTAAATCATTGCATAATTACGGATAGTCTCCCCAACCATCAATGAACTTTGAGGTTTGATTTTATAACGTACATAGCCATGACTTTTGGTCTCATTGATACCACTATCCGGCAATAAAATATTGTTGAAAATAAACTTCATTGTCGAATCATAACTTTGGTATTCGATATTGCATGCATGTGAGGCTGACACAAATTCAAAAGTATTGAGTTGTAGATCTCCACTGATTTTGTTATCGACTCTTACATAAAATGCAGTATCATTTCCAGTGTTTTGGAAACGTATTATATATTCGAGTTGAGGTAAACTTGCAATTTCGTTATCGAACAACGTGTCCTTGTTTACCAAAATATCATTCGGATCAAAAGAAGCTGTAGTAAATACTTCCCAATAACTTTGGTTACAAAAGGGGTTATAATCATTAATTAATGGCAAAATAATAACACCAGAATTTATTAATGTTCCTCCTGGTACACTTGAATTCACCATTAAATTAATATTTATCTGACCTGTTTGAAAAGGATTCATTGGACCAAAAGAATACACAATAGAATCCGGATAAACTGATGTGGGAGTTGGAACCGCTGAAACATAACTGAGGCCCTGATCTTTATAAAATACTATCGTTGGATTTAATGTGGTGTTACCATCGTTGGAGTAATTTATCTGATATGATACAGGTTGACCTGCACGAAAATTTGAAGTAGGAGTAATAGTAACACAAAGATCATTAATTGTTCCAATTGGTTCCATTGAGAATACATTATTTGAATCTGTTTGAAGAATTCCGCTAAAATTAGCAGAATGACTAGCCGGAACAGCAGAGTAATAGTTGAGAGGTGTAGGAATCACCTGGAAGTTTCCACTATTCAAAACTGAAAGTGTGTAATTTCCAAAATTATCCGAAACGGCAAAGCGTCCAGTACTAACTTCAGTCACATTTTTGAAACGCACCGGTTCATCAGATGCATCTTTAATTCCATTTGAATTGGAATCAATATAAACAGTTCCTTTAATCAAATTAGTTTTACCGGAAAGTTTTACAATCCAATAATCAAGTCCTCCAATGCAGTTTTCTGTTTTATCTCCTGAAATACCAGATTCGGAGTACCCCCCACAAATGTATCCCTGATCTTGAGTTTGTTCACAAGATACAATAATGTCTACGTTACTGCCACCTATAGTATTTTGCCATTGAACTATTCCATTTGAATCCAATTTTAAAACCCAATAATCCGAAGTTCCTAGGTTGCCTTCAGTTTTATCACCTGAAATAATTGATTGAGATTCCCCCCCACAAAAATATCCCCCATCTACTGACTGTTGTATAGTATAAACTACGTCAGTCATTGCTCCACCGATAGTATTCTGCCACACAATGTTCCCAGATGCATCAAGATTTAACAACCAAAAATCAGAATCTCCCATTGAATCTTCTGTTTTATCACCTGAAATATTTGAATCCGAAAAACCTGCACAAATGTAATGACCGTTCGTCGTTTGAATAATTGAAGTCAATCCATCATACAATCCACCGCCTATTGTATTCTGCCATTGAATAACTCCATTAAGATCAAGTTTCACAACCCAAATATCAAATCCATTACTATTTTCAGCTTTGTCAAAAGATGCCGGTGAATTTGATGTTCCACCACAAATATATCCACCGTCAGCTGTCTGTTGTATACTATTTAAATAATCCTGATCATTTCCCCCAATTGTGTTTTGCCATTGAATAATTCCTGCAGCATTTAATTTTACAATCCAATAGTCATTATTGCCAAAGCAAACCTCCATTTTATCTCCTGAAATACCTGATAAAGTATACCCGGCGCATATATAACCGCCATCAGTTGTTTGCTTGACCGAAGAAAATTGCTCCAAACCACTTCCTCCAATTGTATTCTGCCATTCAATATTGCCTGCTCCATTTAATTTAATTATCCAATAATCTCCACCTCCCTGACTATTTTCAGTTTTATCACCTGAAATACCTGACAAAGAAGAACCACCACAGATAAATCCGCCATCACTGGTTTGTTCAATTGAAGTCATCCAATCGTTTTGATTGCCTCCAATAGTATTTTGCCATTGAACAACACCAACAGAACTGAGTTTAACTACCCAATAATCATTGAGTCCCAAATTGTTTTCAGTTTTATCTCCGGACATGTTTGAGATCGAAGATCCGGCACAAATATAACCACCGTCCGAAGTTTGCTTTACCGATCGAAACTGGTCATAAGCACTACCACCAATTGTATTCTGCCATTCAATTTCCTGGGCGAAGACATCTCCTGTACTGATCAGTATCGATAGTACTACCAGTATCGATTTTATATTCATGGTTGATTTTGAATTAATTATTTAAAGGTAGTGAAAAACAAAGATTTTCATAGTATTTCACCCTCTAAGCATGTTCATAAAACTGAAAATGTTAATGAAACGTAAAAAATTCACCCGAAAGTCTGGCTGATCTTTGCTTCAGGGACCTCTAACAGCAAAGGGTGAAGAGTAATATTTTCAATTTTCCTCCGTTGTACATATTAACAAATTCGTGTTAACAATCATCAAAGAATCAAACCCCACCTGCCTCTGAGAGAAGTAATTTTACCCTTCGAATCACTCTAATCCGAAATTCATACTAAATGGGTCTGTTACTTCAAATTACTACTGCCGTTACCGATACAATGGCAGCGGCTGCTACTGCTACACCTCCGGTGGAACAATCATTGACCCTTTGGGAACTGGTCAGCAAAGGCGGACCAATCCTCTATCCGATTGCCATACTGAGCCTTTTGGCAGTTTATATTTTCTTCGAACGGTTGTTTGTCATTCTGAAATTCAGTCGCCTCGATCAGAATTTCATGAACCAGATCCGCGACCAGGTTCATCAGGGCAATGTGGCTGCCGCCAGAAGTTTGTGCAAAGCGACTGATAATCCTATTGCAAGAATGATTGAAAAAGGTCTTGCCCGTTTGGGGAAACCGGTTCGTGAAATAGAAGCTTCAATCGAAAACCAGGGCAAACTGGAAATTTACCAGATGGAAAAAAATCTCAGCTTCCTGGGTACTATCGCAGGTATTGCTCCCATGTTTGGTTTCCTCGGAACTATTTTTGGAGTAATCAAAATCTTCTATCAGATCTCGTTGCAAAATAGTTTAGAAATTGACACAATCTCCGGTGGACTTTATGTAAAAATGATTTCCAGTGGTGCCGGTCTGTTGGTTGGTATGATTGCTTATTCCTGCTATCATTACCTGGTGCATCGTGTCGACAGGGTAATCAATCAAATGGAATTGAATGCCGTTCAGTTCATTGACCTTCTTGAAGAGCCTATCAAATAATGAATCTGCGCCGCCGACATAGAACCACATCCGAGGTATATAGCCATGCGTTGAACGACATCATGTTCTTTCTGTTGTTGTTTTTTCTCATCACATCTACGCTTGCTACACCTTCGGTATTGAAATTGTTGCTCCCGAATTCTAAAACTGGAATTCAGAGTGTAAAGCACCCTGTTGTGATCGCAGTTACTGCTGATTTACAATTTGTGGTAAACGCAAATGTGATTCCGCGTGACCAGGTAGAAAGTGCTGTGATGGCAGAAATTCAAGGTCAGACCGATCCTACCGCACTGCTTAAAGTCGACAAGAGTGTGCCTTGGCAGGAAATTGTTTTTTTACTGGATATCGGAAACAAGAATAAAATTAAGATGGTGGCTGCCACCAATCTCACCAAAGCACAGTTGCAATAATGAGTCAGCAACAAGTACGTTCCGCAGGACTTTCAATAGGTATACATGCAGTAATTCTTTTGCTGCTGATGTTCCTTTATATCAGCTCGCCGATTCCTCCTTTCGAGGAAGGTTTGGCCGGAGGTGGAGGCGGTGGAAGTTTTGTGGAGTTCGGAACACTTGATGTCGAAGAAGCACCTGTCGCTCCTCCTCCCCCTGTGGAAGATGTGAAGGATGAAGAAATTCTGACCTCTGATATTGAAGAAACAGTGACCATCGATCAACCCGAAAAGAAAAAGGATACCCCTAAGCCTGTAAAAAAACCTATAGTCCCTGCCGTTAAAAAAACAGAGCCGGTAAAACAACCCGAACTTGCCAAAGTAGAAGTACGCAAACCGGATGAAAATGCATTGTATCCGGGTAAGAAAAGCAATGCAGGCAGTCCGACAGGAACTGCAACTGGAAGCGGTACCGGTGGTGAAGGAACAGGAAATGGCGGCGGAAAAGGATCAGGGACCGGAACAGGTAGTGGAGGTGGAAGCGGCACCGGATCAGGTGGTGGAAATGGTGATGGAAATGGTGCCTACTTCGATTTAGGAGGCAGATCCTGGCGAGTAAAACCTCGATTGGAAGAATCTTCACAGGAAACTGGGAAAGTCGTTATCGAAGTTATCGTTGATAAAGACGGTAACGTTACCAGTACAAACGGACCGGCAAGAGGATCCACAACATCTGCACCTATACTTGTATCTAAAGCAAAACAGGCAGCTAAAGAAGCAAAATTTACCAAGAGTCCTACAGGAGTAGAGGAACAACGTGGTACAATCACCTTTGTTTTCAAATTTCAATGACCTACGAGGAAACCCTCGCCTACCTTTTTGAAAAACTTCCGATGTTTCATCGCATCGGACCGGCCGCTTACAAAGCCAATCTCGACAACACTCACTCCATCATGGACCTGCTCGATCATCCCGAAAAGGATTTTCGCTGCGTACACATTGCAGGTACCAATGGCAAAGGTTCCACTTCGCACATGCTTGCTTCTATTCTTCAGCAAAGTGGCTATAAAACCGGGTTATATACATCACCACATCTCCGTGACTTTCGCGAACGCATCCGTGTAAACGGAAAAATGATTGAGAAAACAGAAGTGGTAAAATTTGTAAAGAAATACAGGAAGGACTTTGAAAAAATTGAACCTTCGTTTTTTGAATGGACTGTAGGACTTGCATTCGATTACTTCAGTCGCAAGGATGTGGATATCGCTATAATTGAAACCGGATTGGGAGGCAGACTGGATTCTACCAATGTGGTAACACCGTTAGTATCGGTGATCACCAATGTGCAATGGGATCACATGAACCTTTTGGGAAATACACTTCAAAAAATCGCAAAAGAAAAAGCAGGTATCATCAAAAAAGAAATTCCTGTGGTGATTGGCACTACTCAAAAAGAAACTTCTGCGATATTCAAAACAACATCGAAAAAATATTCAGCACCGATTTATTTTGCCGATAAAATTTTCAGAGCCGATCAATCGGAAGAAATGCTGCAGTCAGGAAATCAATACCTTGATGTTTCCCGAAACAAACAGCCATATCTCAAAGATTTAAAATTGGATTTGGGTGGATGGTATCAGCTCAAAAACATTCCCACCGTTTTACAAACCGCAGAGTTGCTCCAGGACAAAGGATTTGAACTCAACCGCAAAAACATCCGTAAAGGACTTGGAGCTGTGCGTAAAAATACAGGCTTCTCAGGCAGATGGCAGGTGCTGGGAAAAAATCCGTTGATTGTCGCCGATACAGGTCATAACGTGGATGGGATAAGTGAAGTTATAGAGCAACTGAAAAATATTCCGTATCGAAAACTACATTTTGTAATTGGTATGGTAAGCGACAAAGACAGCTCGGGTATCCTGAAACTACTTCCTAAAAAAGCAACTTATTATTTTTGCAAACCGGATATTCCACGAGGAAAAAATCCTGAAGAGTTGCGCAAAGAAGCCTCTGCTGCAGGATTGAAAGGGAAAATATACAAATCAGTTGCCAGTGCTTTCAATCATGCAAAAGATGAAGCAGGCAAGAATGATTTGATTTTTGTAGGCGGAAGTACTTTTGTTGTGGCCGAAGTCATTTAAAAAAAAGTCAGGGAAATGGTCATGGAAAAGTCAGGTATTGTCAGGGAAACGGTCAGGTATAGTCATGACTTTTTTCCTGACTATCCCTGACCACACCTGACTTTTCCCTGACCTCTTCCGCCACGATGATGATATGACCATTTCCCTGACCCCTTCAGCTGCGACTAGTACTAGGCTTTTTCCCCTCTTCCCAGCATCAGTGCGATTATTCCTCCTATCACAGCGCCGAAGAAACCGTTCACAAGAACATCTACAATCATGATTGTAGCGTTTGAATACCAGTTCATCATAGAGTGGTACATCATGACAATTGAAGCAGCTAACAGTATGTTGATAATGGCTCCGGTTTTAGCTCCGTCTGCTAGTGTCCTGACATTCATTCGGGAGAACAACCAGGCAAACAGAAATGAACTGCACAGATTGCTGACAAATATTGCCCACAATTTCATTTCAGTATCCGGCAGCATCATACCCTCATATTGAACGGTATTGGTTTTGAAATAATCCATCAGTAACATTCCCCAGATTACCCATCCTAAAAAAAATGAAGCAATGGCTCCTACTACTGCTGCAATAATTGTTTTTGTGTTCATGGTTTTTGGTTTTTATAGTTGGTTAAATAATTACGCTTTTGAGCTTCGAATTCAGAAGCATATTATTTGAAACTCATTTTGGATAGATGGGCTTTGGGCAAAGCAGAGTTCCCGGAAATGTCAAATTGAAATTAGAAATCCCTTCATTCGATATTACATCGAGGGTATTGAACTTTTGAACTGCGAATAGTTGAAAACGCTGATTTTCAATAATTAATTGATTGATTTTCAGCAATATATTAAATATTTAGCCGGACATATTTCATTATAGATCCAAATTATTTGCGGTCGCATGACGAATGTTACCTTTAAGGAAGTGGATTGTAACTAATCTTGCTTTAAGAATATTAAATGCATGTAGTTTAAAGTCATGAAAAATCATTTCGAAGTCCTTGTGATCGGTGGCGGTAATGCAGGCTTATCAATAGCCGCGTTGTTGCTGATAAAGGATCCAAAATTGAAAGTGGGAATAATTGAGCCGAGTGAAAAACATTATTACCAACCAGCCTGGACACTAGTCGGAGCAGGAGTTTATAACATCAGCGATACCGAACGTAATGAAGCAGATTACATCCCTGAAAAGGCAACATGGCTGAAAGAATATGCCGATAAATTTGATCCTGCAGAAAATAAAATCACCACAAGGGAAGGCAACACTTACACTTACGATTACCTGATAGTGTGTCCCGGAATTCAACTGAACTGGGATGCAATTAAAGGATTGAATAATAATCTCGGCACTAACGGGATTACATCAAATTACAGTTTCAAAACAGCGCCATATACTTTTGAGTGTATCAAAAATTACAAGGGTGGACCTGCTATTTTTCATAACCCGCACACAACGATGAAATGTGGTGGTGCTCCTCATAAAATCATGTACCTGGCGGCTGATTATTTCAACAAGCACCAAATGAAAAACAATTTCAATATTCAATATTGGAGTGGTGGCAATCGTTTGTTCGGAATCGACCGATATGAAAAAACATTACTTGAAATTGTGAAACGAAACAACATCAAACTTCAATTTACAGTTAGACTTGAAGAAATTGATGCTACGAATAAAAAAGCACGCTTCGTGGGATTTGGTGATTTCAACAAAGAACAGGAATATTCAGTGGATTACGAATTCATTCACGTAACACCGCCACAAAGTCCGCCTGATTTTATTAAAAATAGCGCACTTGCCAATGCAGGCGGATGGGTTGATGTGGATCAGTTCACACTACAGCATAAAAAATTTCCGAATGTGTTTTCACTAGGTGATTCCGCGGCACTTCCTACTGCTAAAACTGGCGCCGCTATCCGGAAACAAACCTCTGTACTAGCCGCCAATCTTCTTGACTTCAAACTGAAAAAACCCTTGAAGGCATTGTATAACGGATACTCTTCCTGCCCTATCGTGACCGGTTATGGAAAACTGATGCTGGCAGAATTCGGGTATGATAATGTGGTTATGGAAACTTTCCCATTCGACCAAAGCAAGGAAAGATGGAGCATGTACCAGTTAAAAAGACAGATTTTGCCACGGATGTATTGGAATGCGATTTTGAAAGGGAGAATGCAAGGGTGATTACAAAAACGCTGATAATTAATAATTTACACTTCTATTTTGGGCAAACCCTGCTTTTTAGAACCTTGAAATCAGGCAATTTCTGACCCTTTTAATCAGTCATATTTTCTTAATCAAAGAATTGATTGCCGCTATAAACCCGCCATTTTTATAACGACTTTTGTATTTCTGAAATCACACTTGTTTCAGATCACAAATCAGGATTTATGACACTGGAATTAATAGGTTATGTTGGCGCTATAATTATGGGACTCTCCCTGGGATTGATCGGGGGTGGTGGTTCCATCCTGACAGTGCCTATTCTTGTTTACCTCTTTTCAATTGATGCAGTGCTTGCAACAGCATATTCGTTATTTATTGTGGGACTTACTGCTTTGATTGGGTCCTTCAGTCATATGAAAATGGGAAATATCCATTGGAAAACAGCTCTCGTATTCGGCATTCCTTCCATTATAAGTGTGTTTGCTACACGTGCCTGGGTTGTACCTGCCATTCCACCCACTTTATTCACCGTGGGTTCATTGGTTGTGACAAAGTCCATCGGATTGCTCTTATTATTTGCATTGATCATGTTGGCTGCTTCATGGTCAATGATTCGTAAACCAAAATCCAAATCGGAACCAGCTGTACTGTTGAGTGGAGGTTTTAATTATCCGCTCATATTAATTGAAGGTGTTGTAGTTGGATTTGTCACAGGTTTGGTTGGTGCAGGAGGCGGATTCCTGATTATTCCTGCTCTGGTGTTGCTGGCAAAATTACCTATGAAACAAGCTGTTGGTACTTCATTAATTATTATCGCATCGAAATCACTCATCGGTTTTACCGGCGACCTTAAAGGAAATGAAACTATGAACTGGCACTTTCTTTTGGTATTTTCTTCCATAGCGGTTGTTGGTATAATTGCCGGAAGTAAATTCTCAAAAAGTGTTTCAAACGAAAAATTAAAACCTGCCTTTGGGTGGTTTATTCTGGTTATGGGATTTTATATTATCATAAAAGAAACGTTGCTGAAATAATGAGAGAATGGGAGAATGGGAGAATGGGAGAATGGGAGAATATTTTAAAAAAAAATTAAAATTCTAGTCAACTAAATAAAAACTATGATTGAATTTATTTCACAACCCTGGACATGGTATGCTTCAGGTGCAACGATTGCAGGAATAATGTTCGTCCTGATATACTTCGGACAAACGTTCGGATTTTCATCAAACCTCCGTACAATATGCTCAGCTGTTGGAGGAGGTAAATTTGTGAAGTTTTTCGATTACGAATGGCGTTCACAAACATGGAACCTGGTGTTTCTTTTAGGAGCCATCATTGGAGGTTACATTGCATCACAATATCTTTCCACAGGAGCACCGGTTCAGATTTCACAACAAACCATTTCTGATTTATCGGAATTGGGCTTTGCACCTCCCGAATCAGTTCAGCCTGAAGAATTATACAGTGCAGAATCCGCATTCTCACTCAAAGGATTTATTATTCTTGCACTCGGTGGACTACTGGTGGGATTTGGTTCACGCTATGCAGGAGGATGTACTTCCGGCCATGCAATAAGTGGTATTTCCAACTTGCAAATTCCATCAGTTATAGCAGCTGTTGGTTTCTTTGCAGGAGGAATTATTATGACTTACTTATTTATGCCATTTATATTTTAATAGCCGCTCTTATGAAATTCATTAAATTTTTAATCACGGGTATTGTATTCGGAATCATCATGGCGAAGTCTGAGGCCTTTTCATGGTATCGTATCCAGGAGATGTTCCGTTTCCAGTCGTTCCACATGTTTGGAATTATGGGAACTGCTGTAGTACTTGGAATAATTGGTGTTGCATTAATAAAAAAATTCCACATCAAAGATTCCGGTGGAAATGAAATTAAATTTCAGCCCAAAGAGAAAGGTGTGATACGTTATATTTTAGGAGGTGGAATTTTTGGACTGGGTTGGGCATTATCAGGAGCTTGCCCCGGACCTATGGTGGTGAACATTGGCTATGGCTATCTCACCATGACCATCGTCTTTATTTTTGCTATAATTGGAACGTATCTTTACGGATGCATTAAGGACAAACTCCCTCACTGACAATATCAGGTTAGATGGAAAATAATACCAACGACGAAAAGAATCAGGCACTTTTGAAAGTGATCCGGCAATTGCTTGGATTGGTTTCAGGTTTGATTTTACTCGTGCTGTTGTTGTTCATGTATATTCTTTATGTCCAGCCTACAAAACCAATTTTCGGATTTTTCTCAAAAAAACCAGAAATCAAATCTGCATCTGCCGAAATTGTTGTTGCTAAGAAACCTGAATTCTGGACTGCACCTGAAATTACTTCTCTTGAATCCAATCCCGATAAGGAAAAAATTATTTATGGTAAAATGCTGGTTGCACATACTGCGCTCTATTTCGGACCTCAGGGAACAATTAAGAAAAATGCCACCAACGGAATGAATTGCCAGAACTGCCATCTTGACGCAGGCACAAAAGTTTTTGGAAATAATTATGGATCTGTTTTCTCAACCTATCCGAAATATCGTGCACGCTCAGGCGGATTTGAAAATATTCACAAACGCATTAACGATTGTTTTGAAAGAAGTCTAAACGGTTTACCTCTGGATACTTCATCAAAAGAAATGGAAGCAATGGCCGCTTACATAAATTGGCTAGGAAAAGATGTAACCAAAGGAGAAAAAGCTTCCGGTTCCGGTTTCAAAGACCTCCCTTTTCTCGATCGTCCTGCGGATCCTGAAAAAGGTAAATTGGCTTATGATACCAAATGTGTAACTTGTCACAAATTATCAGGTGAAGGTCACTTGAATCCGGAAAATACTGCATTTGCTTTTCCTCCTCTATGGGGAAATAACAGTTTCAACACGGGTGCAGGCTTGTACAGGATTTCAAACTTTGCAAAATTTATCAAATACAATATGCCTTTAGGTGCTTCACATTCAAATCCGATGTTGTCGGATGAAGAAGCGTGGGATATTGCAGCGTATGTAAATTCTCAGCCAAGAACTATAAAAACAGTAAAAGCCGACTGGCCTAAAATTGAAGAGAAGCCTTTCGATCATCCTTTCGGTCCCTATGCAGATGGATTTGATGAGAAGGAACATAAATACGGACCTTATAAAGCGATTAAGGAAAAGCTGGAAGCGATGAAAAAGAGTAGGCAGTAAACAGTCGGCAGTTGGCAGTTGCCAGTTTGCAGTATATTGTCGGCTGTGGATTGCTTTATTTGTATTAGAAGAACTTATCTGATTCAACATCATAAAACAATTTATAAAATACCCAACCATGAAAAAAATATCACTATCAACAACATTATTATTTTGTCTGTGTATTTCCTTTAGCACCACACTGCTTGCGCAGGAAGGTAAAACAGTACAGAAACCTGCAAGTGTGCAATTGAATGTCGCTCACAAAATTGTTTTTCAAATGGCAACCGGTGATACATTGGCTCACAAACAGCTGATGAAACAAATTAACAATATTTTAAGTTTGTCGTCGGGATCAATAATAGAAATTGTTTGTCACGGCCCCGGACTTGATATGCTTATGACTGAAAAATCTGTTATTTCAGAAAAAATTGCCAAATACACAAAATCAGGAGTGATATTTAATGCATGCGAGTTTTCAATGAAAGATCGCGGACTTGAAAAAACTCAAATGATTCCTGAAGCTACTTATGTTCCTTCAGCTGTCATTGAAATTGCAATCCGCCAGGAACAAGGCTGGACTTATATCAAATCGGGATTTTAAGTTTATAAAAATCAAATTACAAAATCAAAAAACAAACTCTGCTGAGTATATATGAAAGATTCCGGGAATGAAGTGAAAAAAAATGTGGATAAGAAAACTGAAATCCTTTCAGGACATCGCAGGGATTTTTTAAAGAAATCAGCTTTGGCAGGAATTGCTTCCGCGATGATACCTGTGATAAGTGTTGCTGGTGAATCGACAGTAAAAAATACTGATGGTATTCTTCCACAAGCTCCTGGTGATGGTACTTCTACCGTCACTTTTCTTATCACTACCGATATTCATGCACAACTGAATACTCACGATGAGTTTTTCTGGGAAAATAACAAGCCTGTGTACCGGAAGCGGGGCGGACTCGCTGTGCTGAAAACCATGGTTGATTCATTCCGGAAACAAAATCCCGCAAACACTATCCTTTATGATGGCGGTGATTTTTTTCACGGCTCTGCGGTTGCATCTCTTACAGAAGGGGAAGCGCTCATTCCCCTTTTTAATAAGTTAGGATACGATTTGATACTTCCCGGAAATTGGGAAGTCGTTTACAAGAAAAAGAAAATGCTGTATGATATGGGACATTCGAACGCGGCAAAAATCTGCGCCAACATGTTCCATGATGATATTGACCGATCGATGTGCGAATTGGTGTATCCTCCCTACTGGATAAAATATATTGCCGGAATAAAAATTGGAATCATCGGTTATACGGATCACCTCATCCCGAAAAGGCAATCACCTGCATATTCAGAAGGACTTGCATTTGAACATGCAGAAGCTAGCGTTGCAAAATATGTAAAGCTTTTGCGCGAATCGGAAGGATGCGAAGTGGTAATGCTCGCCACTCATATGGGACTTGCACAACAGGTTGGACTTGCAAACAATCCTGTATGCAAAGGAGTGGACATGATAATTGGTGCCGATACTCATGAACGTGTGAGAGAGCCAATCCAGGGGACTTACACAAAAGTAATCGAGTGTGGTGCATTCGGATCTTTCCTGGGCAAACTCGACATACATCTGGAAAATAATAAATTCAAAAGTTTCAGTTATGCATTGCTGGATGTTGATCCCGATAAATATGCACCAGATAAAGAAATGCAGTCATTAGTGGATGCATCCTATGCCCCATTCAAAACAGACCTGCAAAAAGTTTTAGGTGTCAGCACTACTCCTCTCGTTCGTTATTATGTAATGGAATCGCCAATGGATAACCTGATCACCGATGCAGTGATGTGGAAATTCAAACCGGATATTGCATTATCAAACGGTTTTCGTTTTTGTCAGCCACTCAATGTTGATCCTAAAACCGGAGTGGCGGCAATCACCAAAGATTTTTTGTGGAATATGTTGCCTGTTAACAGCGAAGTGAAATCAGGTTATGCTACCGGCACACAAATAATTGATTGGCTAGAAAAAGAATTGCACAATGCATTTGCAAAAGATCCTGCTAAAAGATTTGGCGGATGGTTTGTACGCTTCAATGGTATGGAAGTGAATTTTACTATTGGAAATGAATTTGGAAAAAGAGTGAATTGGGTTAAGGTTGCAAAAAAACCAATTGAACTCACCAAAGAATACAAAATTACAGCGTGTGAAAGAGAAGGCGATCCGGATGATACAATTTGCAGAATGGAAAAAGTAAAAAATCCGGTGCTGCTTAAAATGTTGTTGCATGATGTGATTGAAGAATATCTTCATGCAAAATCACCTGTTTCACCCAAACTGGAAAACAGATCCACTGCCACTGATGAGCCACCAACCTTACTTACTCAGCTCAAAGGAACTACATACGAATTCAGGTAACGTGCAGAGTTGGTACTCAACGAAACTAACCTCTACCCTGTTTGTTTGTACTTTTGTGATGAATAAGCAGTCTGAGTTTCGCAGGGAAACCTATCTTCTCAATGGAACTTGTTCAAAATCAATGTGAATTTGTGACGAAGGTCATATTTAGTACAGGAACAAAGCGATAAATTTGCAGGAAAACATTGAAATTGAACCAGGTTGATGATCTACTTGATTTTGAGCTGGTTATGCTTCTCCTAAAGTAAAATATCGAAAAATTGAATAACTGATCCCCGGTTTAACTGCCGGGGATTACCACAAAATATAAGGCGGGTTTTTGCCTGTCAACTCTAAAAAAGAACACCAGTTAAATACCAGTAACAGAATGATGAAAGTAGAGCAAATTTATACGGGGTGCCTGGCACAGGGCGCATATTATATAACTTCAGAAGGCGAAGCGGCAATAATAGATCCTTTGCGTGAAGTGCAACCCTATATCGATCGTGCTGAAAAGGACGACGTGAAAATAAAATACGTTTTTGAAACGCATTTCCATGCGGATTTCGTTTCGGGACATCTTGACTTGAGTAAAAAAACCGGTGCACCTATTGTGTACGGTCCTACTGCAACTCCGGAATTCGATGCTCTTATTGCAACCGACGGACAAGAATTTAAAATAGGAAAAGTTACAATTAAAGTATTGCACACTCCGGGACATACCATGGAAAGCACAACTTATTTGTTGCGTGATGAGAATGGAAAAGATCATGCAATATTCAGCGGTGATACTCTCTTTTTAGGTGATGTAGGTCGTCCTGATCTAGCACAAAAAGCTGCTGATATGACGCAGGAACAACTTGCAGGAATGTTGTATGAAAGCTTAATGAATAAAATAATGCCATTGTCGGATGACCTTGTGGTTTATCCTGCTCACGGTGCCGGAAGTGCATGTGGAAAAAACATGATGAAGGAAACTGTGGATACATTGGGAAATCAGAAAAAGGTAAATTATGCATTGCTTCAACCAGATAAAGCAACTTTTGTTGCAGCGGTTACAGATGGTTTGCTTCCTCCTCCTGCTTATTTCCCGTTGAATGTAGCCATGAATAAAAAAGGTTATTCAAGTATTGATGATGTGATGAAACGTGGTATGACTGCAATGACTCCAACTACATTTGAGCAGGCAGCAGACTTAACAGGTTCATTGATTCTTGATACACGTCCCGCGGCTGTTTTCGCAAAAGGATTTATTCCGCAAAGCATCAACATCGGTATCAAAGGTGATTTTGCTCCATGGGTAGGTTCCCTTCTCGGGGATGTGAAACAAGAAATTCTACTCATCACTGAAAAAGGAATGGAAGCAGAAACTGTGACACGCCTTGCAAGAGTTGGATTTGATAATGTGATTGGTTACCTGGATGGAAGTTTCGAATCCTGGGTGAATGAAGGAAAAGAAACAGATACAGTAAATCGCATTACTGCAGATGAATTTAAAAATCAGTTTAAAGTTAAGGAGAGTTTGGTAATCGACGTGCGCAAAGAAACCGAGTATTCGGCAGAACATGTGGATGAAGCATATAACAAGCCATTGTCTGCAATCAATGAATGGTTACCGAACATTGACCCCAAGAAACATTTTTTCCTGCACTGTGAAGGTGGTTACCGCAGCATGATCGCTGCATCTGTACTTCAGGCAAGAGGCTACCGCAATTTCAGCGAGGTAGCAGGTGGATTCAAAGCAATTGCAAATACTGGAGTACCAACAACTGATTTTATGTGCCAAACTAAAACGTTGTCCTGAGTACACATGAAAATCATCTAATAAAGGCTAAGTATTACGGATTTTTACTAATATACGGATTAGAAATAACATTAAAAAAGGAGGCGATTGCCTCCTTTTTTTGTCACAATGAAATTTGTATATCCGTATACATTTGTAATACGTAGTCTTTATTGTAGAATGTTAAATTTTAATGTGAATTCCAATCCCGAACCATTTGCCAGGTAACGGCACAGCTGCGATTTCGGAATACTGAGTGTCGAGGATGTTGCTCACATCGGCAAACACTTTAAACTTCCCGATTGTGTAGCTGATTCTTGAATCAAGTACTGTATAATCGTTACCATTTATTCTAAAAAGATATCTTGCAGTAGCCTGAAATGACAATTTTGCTGTAGCAATTTCGAGTGAACTCAACCATTGATGACGAAGTGATTCAATTGCATACTTGGATTCGAGTTTCGCATCGCTTTCAACATCAGGTTCGGTATAAGTATAACTGCTCCTGATATTCAGATTTGTTTTTGTCCAACCCAAATGTTTTCCTGCAAAGTAAGCGAACCGGAAATTATACACTGTGGTTTTAATGTTTTGAAAATTATTGGGCTGCCATTCATCATTAATATTCACTCTTGTATAATCAATAAAATCATTGATGTTTTTAAATGAAAGGGAAGCGTCCAATTCCAATACCGACTTATGATACTTTATTCCTCCTTCTGTTGACAATCCTGTTTCAGGTTCAAGAAATGGATTTCCTTTATTGGAAGGGCCGTCATAATACAAATCTGTGTAAGTAGGAAGTCGCTGTCCGGTACCCACATTGGCAAATATTTTAAGATCCTTTGTGATAGCATATCCTAAATCAGCTCCCGGAAAAAGTTCGAATCCCCAATCACTATTTATATTTCCATAGAGCCCTGCTCCTGCTGAAAAACGGCGGAGTGAATACTTGTATTCCAAAAATAATCCGAGATTATCACGGGTGTGAAATCCAAGATTGGAACTCCTGATATTTTCGTTACGCCATTCCACTCCAGCACCCAATGAATGATGACCTGATATATAACTTCCATTCACCGCGGCATTCACCACATTAGTTTCATGCTGGTTCACATACTTTTCCGGCGTGTACTGGTTATAAAAATAATGGTCGTTACCATACCTGAATGAAAACCGTGGCGAAATTGTAAGCTTGTTGTTCACGTGCCAGGAATCTTTCAGGCTGGCAACTGCAGTCTGTACCGTCTCTTTGCTGTTCACATCACCTGGCGCCGCATAAAAAGCGTTTGCCCCGAAGTCGTTATGTATGAATGCTCCCATCATTTCCAGCTCATGTTCTTTCAATACTAGCTGGTTCTGATAAAATGCTTTATAATTTTCGAATCCGGTATTGTAACGGTAACCGTTGCCTTTGTCGTAGGTTAAGGCCAGCATGTGAGCCGCCTTGTCTTTGCGGAATGCTGCACCGGCCTGCATACCGAAGTTATAATAGGTATCTCCGGATAAAGTATCCTTATCAAAACTGCTTCCTGCATGCACTTCGGCGAAAGCCATATCCTTTTGAGGAATTTTTGTAATAATATTGATCACACCTGCCAGTGCATTCACTCCATAAGATCTTCCTGATGCACCTCTTATTATTTCAATGTGATCAATGGATTCCAGAGGCACCGGTATATTCATCATGTGATGACCGGTTTGAGGGTCGCTCATTTTCACACCATTAATCAATACAAGCACCTGGTCAAAAGTACTGCCATCAATTGTTAAATCACCCTGCACACCAGCCGGGCCTCTTCTTCGCATATCCACACCCGATATAGTCATCAATAGTTCATTGACACTTTGTACAGGCAGCGATTCAATTTGTTTTCGTGTAATAACCTGGACATCAGTATTCAGGTTTGATAAAGTATCAGACAATCTCATGCCTTCCACAATTATTTCGGGCATTGAAATGTGTGAAGTGTCAGAAAGTACCTGTGCTGACGAAATAGAAATAACTGAGCATAGAGCTCCGGTAAAGAATAATTTTGAAATCATGGTAAGCGAATTTTTTTTGGGCGCAAAAGTATCAAAAATTAAATGATACGCTACAAATTAATCTGTCGCTCATTTTTTCTTCATAAAAAAACCCTTACAGAAAATTATCTGTAAGGGTCTTTTATTTTAACTGAATGTTAAAAAATGCGAGTGATTACCTTGTAACCACCACTTTGCGAACTTCTCTGCTGTCGGCGCTTTCAGCAACTACATAATAAATTCCGCTTTCTACTTTAGTCACATCAATAGCTATTTTTTCAAGTGATTGAGAAACTCTCATTTGCTCAGATAAAACAACTTCACCTAACATGTTCATCAACTTGATTGTAACATCACTGTTAAGTTTCATAGAGAATTCAGCAGTGATAACATCTGAAGCAGGGCTTGGGTATACGCTGAAACTGTTAAAGTTTGATTTAACTTCAGGCACAGGCAGCAAATAACCAACAGTAAACTGCTGATAAATATTATCACCAAAATCAGCATTGAAATTCATAACAATTGATCCGGTTGCCTGATTTTTGATACGGAAGTATCCGTTACCCTGAGATGAGTTAGCCCAGAATTGCAATCCGTCATCACCAACATCATTCAAACTAACGGTATAGCAATCATTCGGAAGGAAAACGGTATCCCGGTAAATGGTATTTGCAGTTTGTCCGGGACGATAAATAATTATGTTTCCTTGTGAATCTTTCAGTGTGTAACTATTCTGAGTAGGGAAGTTGTTTGTTTTGAATTCAAAAACCAAATTATAAGTTAATTGCACAGGCGTATTGAATACGGAACGAAGTGTGTCGTTAAATGCATACTGATCAGCTTGTCCGTTTGGAGCGCTCACTGTTACCACAAATTCATTCTGTCCTGATGTAGTCCAGTCTGGTTGCGGTAAAACAACTTCTGCACTTTGCAGGAAATTCAGGTTACCTGTCCAGTTGTATGTCGACATTGCACCTCCTGATCTTCCATAATTAATAGTAAGCGAGGTCAAAGTTGTAGAACCTGTATTTTTAATTGCGATAACTGGTTCGTTACATAACGGGTTCAAACGTTGAAATTCTACTCTTGTAGAAGGTGTTTTCACATAATCAACAGCTGCATCCAGAGTGAAGTTGGCTGGACCATAAGAAACCAGTTGATTGTTGACGCGATAAGTAGAAGAGCCGGGATTTCCAACCGGAGGCAGTAAATAATCCAGATTGATAACCTGTCCAGGAGTCACGTTAGGAGTGATTTCATATTCCGCCATATCAACTGCAGCACCAGGGCACCAGCCCGCACGATCGTAGATCCATGTTCCACCCTGAGGATATATAGGGTTTGTAGCACATTCTTTCCAAACAGATCTCGAAAAATTAATCGCGTTGTTCAATTTAAGAGTATGTGTACGTGCAATAAATTCACCCTCTTGTCCATGACCACTGATAGCAGAACGCATTTTGAACATGGATGCATTCGCATCAAGAGTCAAATTCACAGGATAAAAATATTTGTTGTTTACAATGTCATTGTAAGAAGGAAATACCCAGGAACCATTCGGCCAGATATTTTGAATTGATATTACGTTACGCGGAGGTGTTCCTTCATAGAAAACAAATTTAATGTCGATGTCTTCCTGGTAAATTCCATCTTTCATAGCCATATGACGGGCACCGCGAAGTACAGGAGCAAAATCAGTCACATCAAATGCCCATGTTTTTCCAATAAGGCCATTCATGTTCAGATTTATTCCATAAGGAGTGATAAAATTAATCAGCTCCATATTCATTGGACCAATACGATAATAATTCAGAGTTGTAACTGTGATATTAGATTGTGCCGCCACAGGTATTGAATCAATCAATACTCCGGCAGGATCATAGATGTATGAGTATCCAGATGGCCAAACATACATAGTATCAATAACCAATAAATTATGTCCGGATGCATCCACCTGGTAAGATACTACTGAAGTAGCAGGAACAATTAATGAATCAAGCGTTGGAATACTCAAAACTGAAGTTGTGTACTCACCAGTAACAAAAGTTGTTTTTGGTCGTGAAGTGGATGCAGTAAAGTTGCGGAATAATGAAGCACCTGTATGACTTCTTCTGGTTGGGTTAACGATTTCAGCATTGTTTGCATTTGGTGAAGAATCAACGATTACAGTTCCGGAAGTTTCATTGAATTGCAGATATGCCTGAAGAAATGCATAATCAGGATGTGAAGGCGTAATTGTGCTATACATGATTTGCTGAATGGCTGCCAGAGAGAGTTCTTTATTCCAAACACTTACTTCATCCATTGAACCATAATAACCGCCATTAACGTTAATGCCTTTACCAATTAAAAATTCATTCAGGGAAATTGGTTTTGTTTTTCCTGTTCCACTGTGCCAAAGTACTCCGTTAAGATAAATCTTCATGCTTCCGGTAACGGCATTTTTTGTGAAGGCCCAAAAATTCCATTTACCTGATATCTCAGAAGCAGTTGCAAGTTTATTGATCCTGTCATAACCTGTACCATCATTTCCACAATCCCAATAAATGTTATTGTCGCTCCATGGTAAGTGAAGATTCAATTGACGTCTGTTGTTAACATCATTTGACTCCATAGCATAGGTTTGCGCACCAGGGATTTTTGATGGATCACCATAAACCCAGAATGCAACAGTCACTTCATTAGTAACTGAACTTGTAAATCCCGGATCTAAACTTGCATACGAGGTATTGGTATTAAATGCAAGATAATTATCAGGTGCTGTACTGCTCAACGCAGCATTAAAACCAGCATTATCACCAGCTACAATGTTATCAGTTCCCGGAGTAGAGTTAGTAAAAGTAAATTCAACAATGATGTTTGAAGTTCCATTCCACCAGAAAGGTGTGTGGAAATTAAATGACTGTACACCTGTTCCTGCCAATGTTGTATTCAGGAAATACACTTCCGTGAAACCATCCGTTTCAGGAGCATCAGGATTCATAACAGTTTGTGATGTTGACTTCACATTGATTCGAAGATCACCTAATCCACTTCCTAAAGAAGCTACATCAAGACGAATTGCGGTAATTGAATCAGCAACAAACCCTGCCGAACCCAGTTCAGCAGCAGTAAATAAATATTGTCTCCTGCTTATTGGAGTTGAAGCGCCTAATGGATTATTTATCTGCAACGCACCAGCTCCAACAGTTGCTGTTGATTCCGAAATAGTATTTGTATAAGTAACCTGTTGCTGCGTGTATTGTGTATATGAATAAACCGGCAATGTTGTGTAATCGAAACTGGTTGCCGTTGTATTACTGATATAATGAGAATTTGCAGTAGATGGAAGTGAATCCGTTTGTGAAGAATCAACAACATATGTATAACAGTTGTAATCCCACTCTCCGCAGCCAATGTTGGTGTTGGATCCGGTACTGATCAAACCATCCTTGCAACGCATGCTGTATAGCATTACAATTTTCTCATAATGAATTGCGGTGTCATTAGGAAACACAAAAACTCCGGCACGCATCGCAGAGTCATAATAAAATGTTTGCACAACGGTTGTATCACCGGGACCCGCAACAGCGGATTCATCATGCAGCATCCATCCTGAAAAGGAGGACAGAAATAATAAGAGGGCAAGTAACTTTTTCATCATGTAAAGATTGAGGTTTGTAAATGATTTACTACATTCAGTAGCGAAGGAACTTCAAATGTAAGAAAATATGACCAAAAATTGTCATGTAGCAGTCATTTAAACAGTTCAGGAGTTGCTTGCATTCTCTCGCAATCTTTTAAAATACTGACACTATTACTCCTGCTAATCAGACGATTACAACAATTGAAATTTCGTCAATTACAACAATTCACCTACTGGAAAAATTGCACTTAATAGCTTTAATATTGCAAATTCCTGCTAACTTGTTTTGGCTATTTAGCTGGCGGAATCCCTTCTTCAATAAAATCTGAATCATTCTCATGCAATTCTGATTTAAAAACTCTTTAAACTGAATGCCAGGATGCAAAATATGATGCCGGAAGAGGATCAAAAATTCATAGCGAAAGACAAGCAATGATGAACCACATACTTTCAGCAAAAAGCACCAATTGGTTATGTTGAATCTATTACTTAATTTAAATTGGTACTTTTGAATTATATTTAAATTAATCACTAACTTTTAATTACAATCCATAAATATTTTACTTTGAGAAAATCCCTACCGACTCTATTCCTGATATTGAGCGCATTATTTTCAACAAATCAAACAATGGCCACTCATGGTATGGGTGGTGAACTTACCTGGACTTGTTTGCCAACCGGGGAATATAAATTTCAATTAAAATTTTATCGAGATTGTAATGGCATCTCAGGGTCGAATTCGATTAATTTAAACACAACAGTTCCGGGTATCTCATATATCCTGATGCCACTCGTTGGTGTAAACGAAATCAGTCCTACTGGATTTTATGCTAACGGAATAACAGCTTGTCAGGCCTGCGGCCAGATTAGTTCTCCTCCGGTGCCTGGCATTATCGAAGAATTTATTTATCAATCTGCTCCTGTAAATTTACCCGGAGTTCCACCAACAGCAGGATGGATTTTTTCATGGGGTGAGTGTTGCAGAAGTGGTGCTTTAACTAATTTGATGGGAGGTGGAAGCGCAGGATTTCTAAATCGCGCAATCATGTATCCTTACCTGGGAATAAACACAATGCCCTGTTTTGATTCATCACCCTATTTTACTGAAAAACCAGTTGTGACTTTATGTACAGGCTATGCCGCTGAAATGAGTATTAATGCTGTTGATTCTGATATGGATTCCCTGGTTTACAATTGGGCAAATCCGCTGGATGATGCTGGCGCTGTAATTAATTTTACGCCAGGTTACAGCTTAAACTTTCAACTACCTTCTGCGATTCAAAATCCCTTAAATGTCGCTGCAACTCTAGATATCCATACAGGTGAAATAAATTTCACATCCTATACAAGTGGTCTTTTTGTAACTACTGTGAAAGTTACAGCTTACAAATGCGGAATTAAAGTAGCAGAAGTTTTCAGGGAAATTGATGTAGTACTTAACAATGGCTGCTCTCCGGTTTTGGGTAATCAACCAAATAATCCTCCTGAAGTTTTTGCTCCGTTCATTGATCCTGTAACGGGATTACAAACTTCATATAGTGATACCGTGAATGCTGGTGATACAGTCAATTTTGTGTTTGCCGCTACCGATTTTGACATGTTTGTAAATAACAGCGCACAAACCATAACAATTAACGGTTCAGGGGCCCAATTCGGATCGAATTTTACGGATCCAAATGCCGGTTGTCTCATTCCTCCCTGTGCAACCATTTCGTCAGGACTTCCTGTATCATTTTATGTAGGAGGTCAGGTTAATTTTAATTGGGTAACAACGTGTGCACATGCGCAGGGAAATCCTTCACAATGTTTTACCGGACCAGTTACATACACATTTGTTTTATCTGCGACTGATAATTATTGCCCTGCAAATGCCCGAGCAATTGCAACAATAAGTATTACGGTTCTGGGATCTGCAATTTCAATTTCTGCAAACGGACCCGCATCAATTTGCCAGGGAGATTCGGTGACATTAACAGCGACGGGATCATCCAACTATACCTGGAGCACAGGACAAACCGGACCCACCATTGTGGTAACTCAACCCGGAATATACACTGTGAGTGGTGATAGTGTTGGAATTTGTAGTGGGACATCACTTCCATTTTATGTAAATCCCGGAATTATTTCAAACGTTACTGCAACTATTCCGCAGGATAGTTTGTGTTTTTATGGTGTACCCGAAATTTTAACAGGATCTCCTTCCGGTGGAATCTGGTCTGGGCCTGGTGTGAATGGAAATCTGTTTACACCTTTTGACGCAGGAACAGGATCGCATGAAATTATTTATACGTTTACTGATTCAGCAGGTTGCGTAGGTTCAGATACACTAACGGTGTCAGTAAACGTTTGTACCGGAATAGATGATATTGTTTCGAATAAAATATTTTCGGTGCATCCGAATCCGGCAAACGATAATATTTCAATTTCTATAGCCGGTGATAATGATTCGGATGTTTTAATCCAGCTGTTCAATGTGTACGGAAGTAAAGTGATGGAATTCTTTTCAGGAAAATTAATTCATTATGGAAGCAACCAAACTTTTGATATTTCAGTCCTTAATAAAGGAGTGTATTTCATTAAAGTCTCAGGCGATTATGCTGGGACTACAAAATTGATAAAGTACTGATTTTTAGTATTTTATCAATAGTAATTATTGAAAATTACTAAATCGCATTTTTCAAACAGGCGTGAATTGGTCCTCCGATTTTTTTTGTCAAAAGAATTGCATAATTTTAATTAAAGAGTGCTGATCCTACACAACCTAAAAATTACGACCATGAAAAAAATTTACGCACTGATCCTTTCCTCGTTTATTAGTTTATCTGGTTATGGAACCCACCTCATGGGTGGCGAAATGACAGTTGAACATTTAGGTGGAACTGACTATGTAATCCACCTTACCGCCTACAGGGATACTTTAGGAGTACCATTTCAATCAAACGCCGATTTTATTGTATACGACAACCTCGGTGGCATTGTTCTCATGTCCACTGTCTATCAATCTGCCGGTTCCGGTGCATTGATGACAGGATACCCATACGGGGTTGAAACGTATTTTTTTCATGATACAATTACTGTTCCCGGTCCGGGAGAATATACTGTAACATGGTTTAATTGTTGTCGCAACGGTGCTATTCAAAACCTGACAGATCCCTTATCTGAAAATATGTATTTGTCGACTACATTTACTAATGTGGCCAGCGGAAATAATTCAACTCCGGTATTTCTTGCACCTCCTGTCACTTACCTGCCAATTAACCAACCCTGGCAATACAATTCATTGCCTTTCGATGTGGATGGTGATTCACTCGTATGGACCATTGACACTCCACTGACCAACCTGGGCCAATTTGCAATTGGATGGGTGGCGCCTTCAGCCGGAAGTGCTCCTGATGCTTTTACATTGGATGCAACTACCGGTCAAATTGACTGGACTCCCAACCTGATTGGAAATTTTGTAGCCTCTATCAGAGTTGAAGAGTATAACAACGGAGTTAAGATTGGCGAGATCCGCAGAGATTATCAAATGATAGTTATTCCCGACACTTGCAAGAGTCCGCAAATCTCCAATTTTGAAATATTCCCTGTGGATGCTAACGATCATGCATATATGAATTTGTATGCGGACGAGCCGACAAACATTATCATGCTTGCTGAAGATCCTGAAGGAAATCCTGTAGAATTTTTAGCATTTGGAGAACCATTCTTACATCCCACAAACCCTGCTGAATTCCTGACAGAAGGATTTAATAATAATTCAGTTCATGGTACATTCCGCTGGATTCCTGAAATATCACAGGTGCGTGCAAAACCATACATAGTGGTATTCAGAACAAGAGACGAAATATTCACTTTCGATGAAACCGTTTTGTTTTATGTCAAGTTGAGAGGTGCAGATCCGGAAGTGATTATGGATAATATTTATCCTAGTCCTGCAAATAGCATGATTTTCGTACCGGTAAAACTTAATAAGGCATCACAGGTTTCACTTTCAATTTATGCAACAAACGGTAGTAAATTAGCTGATCACAATTTCGGAATGGTTCAAAAAGGAAATCATTTGAAAGAAGTCAGACTTAACCTGAGTTCCGGAACTTATATTGTTACGTTGAATATTGATGGCAAGAATTCGATTACTCAGAAAATAGTTGTTTCTAAGTACTAATGAGAGTACGAATTACGAATTCTTTGAGGAACCACATCGAATCTACCAATTACGAATGCATAATTCGCATTTAAGTATTATAAAAAGTTAACTCCCTCTCCTTTGGAGAGGGTTGGGGTGAGGCAAAACGAATCACCAATCAAAACAAAAGAAGCTGTCGTTTTGGACAGCTTCTTTTGTTTTGGATCATTTTCTCCATTGTAGCATTTATACTATGAAGTGCTCTTCCCCCAGACAATAGACGCCCTAATTTGCCTTTAAATGAGTCTATTGCCTCTCGCAGAAAGAGCATTTAGTGGCTGCAATTCGGTTGATTGTAGGCGTAACTCTCTGTTTCACAACACTCCCCGATTTTATTCTCCAGCTGTTTGAAAACAACTCAAATAGTAGTTTATTTACAGATTAATTCCCGTTCACAATTACCTGTGTAAATAACAATGTTGAGCACAGCAACATAATGCTGTCGGAAGCAAATAAAATCACAACCACAGGTCGTAGTTTATGCAATACAAATTTTATTATCTCACCATTCCTGATTCAGTGAGTCAGCTGAAATTTGAATCGGGAAATACACAATGGTGATAGGCGAAGATTTTCCAAAAATCAAGTTCAATCTTCTGGGAATGGATCTTGTAGAACCCAATTCATTTATTGGGAATACATTGATTTTGCTGGCTGCATTATATTGTGCACATCAAACCAGGAAAGTTTCTGATGGTAGCCCGTTTTTTAAATTGTGGAACTGGTTCTATATTATTTTTGGAATTAGTTTTTTCACCGGCGGACTGGGACACATATTTTTTAATCAGTGGGGTATCTCCGGAAAATATGGTTCGTGGATGCTGGGTATATTAGCAGTCGCGTTGATTGAAGTCGCAATGGTTTCCATTTATCCTGTAATTCAAAACCGGGAGCTGTTCCAAAAAATTATTTTTGTCAAAATGCTCCTTGCATTTTCCGCCGAAATTTTAGTAATAAATTTTATCGATCTCAATGCAGAACCTGCGCGCGGAATGATTGTGCCAACTATCAATTCCGCAATCGGTTTAGGAACTGCGCTTGGCGCGATGGGATATTATTATCAGAAAAATATTCACGATTCATTCAGGTATCTCACAGTAAGTGCACTCGTATTACTTCCAAGCACTGCAATACAAGCACTAAAAATAAATCCTCACCCGTGGTTCGACCGCAACGATCTTAGTCACCTGTTGCTGATCGCAGGATGTTTCTTGTATTTGAGAAGTATAAAAGGATATGCGCTTTCGCTGGAAACTAAAAATGCACCTGAACTTATTCCTGCAGATGTAATTCATCCTGTTTTTGTTTTAGAAGAGGAAGAGGTGGATGCTGTTGAAACAGTTTAGATGTGCTAATTTTCAGGATGCGATTTTGATCCGTTGATTTGTTAGTTCAATTTGGAAACTGATTTTCGCTTTTAAAGCTGTAAACACTTTCAGAATTGTTTCCAAAGTTACGTTGGTGGCATTATTCTCAAGTTTTGAAATCTGGGCCTTTTGAACTCCAATTAGTTTTCCTAACTGTTCCTGTGTAAGATTTCTTTTTCGCCTTACCTGTTTAATCACATCGCCGAGTAACTCCAATTGAAGTTCTGCTTCATACTTCTCTCTTTTGGCAGTTCCTCGTTTGCCAATGAACTCATCCTTTATCTCGTTCAGTGAGTATAGTTTCAATTTATTTTTCATTGCCATAATTTTTATGATTGAAATACTGTTCCCTTATTTTTTCTGCTTTTTTAATTTCCTTCTCGGGTGTTTTGTCAGTCTTTTTAATTATTGCATGAGTTGCAATCACTAAGGTCTTAGCACTATCAGATTTATCCCAAAATGCAAACAGTCGGAAATATTTTTTATTATACAAAGTTCGGAACTCCCATATTTCATTCTTAAGTTTTTTAAATAATTCCTTGTCACTTTGATAAACTGCTTTATCAATATTATAAATAATTTTATCTCTTGATTTGTCATCAAGGTTGGTAAGAAATTTATGGACTTCCTCCATAAATATTACCTGAAAAGTAGGTGTCATATAAAAAAGTTTCCATACAAAGATACAACAAATGTTGCCTTAAATGGAAACATTATTAAATCTATTCGAGGGTCTTTCAAAGACAAAATCAGTTCAAACAGAGTGTAAATGCCTACTCGAATCAGCTTATTGAAGTCAACTTTCCGATACAATCATTGTTATATTTAATTATTCTGATTGGTTTTGGGAAGAAATTTTTGAATTAAAACGCTGTAATTCAATTAAATGCAAATATTCAATCCGAATACTTGCATTTATTAATTTACTCTCTATCTTTGCAGTCCCTAAAAAAATGGGAGCTTAGCTCAGTTGGTTCAGAGCATCTGCCTTACAAGCAGAGGGTCACTGGTTCGAGCCCAGTAGTTCCCACACTAAAAATCAAGCACTTATAACATAATTTGTTGTAAGTGCTTTTTTCATTTGCATACAAAGCCCTCTTTTTGAGTGTGGTAATAACTCGAGGCGGTCAAACTTTTATTGCTTCAACAACTTCCCATAAATACTTTTATTTTTAGTACTTCGTACCTCATATATGTAAAGGGTAGGAATAAGGTTGGAGATATCAAAGCTGGAAGCTCCATTCATGCTTTTCTCAACAACTAAGCGTCCGGTTGCATCATATAACAAGAGCTTTTCAACAGCAAAATTGTTGTTTGCAATCAATGATATCACATCAGTAGCCGGGTTTGGAAATATTGAGATTGCCTCAGATAAATTTTCTGCAGTAGCTATACCAACAGGCACATATGATGAAATAAACTTCCCAAAAGCAATTGGCTGATGACCTATATTAATTGTATCGACAACTGTATTTGTGATTGTATTAATTACATTTACAGCATTTCCTAAAACTCCAATCACATAAACTTTGCTTCCATCTGGACTGATATCAATACCATGTACTTTATCATTGATGTCAATAGTTACTGAAACATTATTCATTAAAGTATCAATTACACTAACGTCCCAACCATCCCTGTTTGATACATAAATTTTACTTCCATCAGGACTTACACAAAGAGCTACTGGGTGGACTCCTACGTCAACTGTATCAATTACAGTATTGGTAGCTGTGGAAATAATTTTTACAGTTCCGTCGGACCAATTTGTAACATACACCTTACTGCCATCAGGATTCACCGAAATACCAGATGCATAAATGTCAGGAATTGTAGCAATAATTGTATGATTAGAGGTTTCCACCACACTTACGGTACTCCCAGCCAAATAAACTTTACTACCATCTGGACTTACAATAATTCCATTACCATAAATGCCGGTTATGGAGTCGGAAATAATAAGTGAACCGGTATTTATTATTATTAATTGACCGGTGGTTTTCGAAACATATACTTCAAAACCGTCTGGACTCACACAAATACCTCCATTTAAATCTCCAACCTGGATTGTAGCGAAAACGGAATTGGTACTTGTGTTAATAACACTTACAGTGCCGTCACCTATATTTGAAATATAAACCCGGGCGCCATCCTGACTGACAGCAACACCAAATGGAAAGGAATCAACCGGAATTGTGCTGGTAACAGTATTAGTTATTACATCAATAACTGAAACATTGTTATCGAATTGATTTGTTATATAAGCAGTCTGGGTATGCCCTTGAAATCCAATGAAAGCAAACAATGTTGAAAGAAGAATGAAATATTTTCCAGAGCTCTTGATATTTTTAATGTGCATATTTTTCATGTATACAGATTTCTTTTAAGTTATGAATATCAATTTAACTACAATTCCGTAGGCCGTGACCGAAGCCGAATTTACACATTTCTGCTTTACCTTTCACATTACCAAAATCACATTCCACACAATAATGATCATAAAGAATTTACCGATTCAGCATCTGATTGTAAATTAGTATGTGACGAGGACCCTATTTCAACTGCTTTCAACTCAAAATTAAAGTAGCATATTATCTACACCCTAACTAATTTTATTAAGACTACCTTTAGGCAAAAAATTGTCAACTTTTTACTTCTTGAATTAATAGAATCCGGTGATGCATCACAGGACTTTTGTTTTAACAGTAATTAACCCATATAAATATCAACATGAAAAGAATTGCATTTCCTCTACTATCATTTTTTTTGATAATGCTTGTTTGTTCAACAAATGCACAAAGTCTTGAATGGGCAGGGCAACTTGGAGGTAATGGATCTGACCAGCCTAAATCAATTGTTGTAAATATGGATGGCTCAGTGGTTTCCACTGGTTATTTTATTTTAACTACTGACTTTGATCCCGGTGCAGGTATTTTTAACTTAACTTCAACTGGAACATACAATGCCTACATTTCTAAATTAGACGGTGGTGGAAATTTTATTTGGGCTAAGCAATTTACAGGCAATACCACATATGGCCATTCTATTGCTATTGATAGTGATGGAAACATGATAATTACAGGTTCATTTAGAGGAACTGCCGATTTTGATCCCGGACCCGGAACCTTTAATCTGAATGCCCCTTCAAATTATGATATATTTATAACTAAGTTGGATTCCGGAGGCAATTTTTTATGGGCCAAACAAATAATTGGACCCGATCTTGATCAGGGCAATGCAGTTATTACTGATCCAAATAATAACATATTTATTACCGGTTACTTTCGAGATACTTGTGACTTTGATCCCGGATCAGGCACTGTCTTTCTGAATTCAACTGATAATACAAATGAGGCGTTTATTCTAAAACTAGATTCAGGCGGAAATTTTATTTGGGCCAATCATTTTGGAGGAAAATCGCTCGATGAAGGTACTGGATTAGCAATTGATGGGGCTGGTAGTTTATATGCTATGGGTGCTTTTAGTGATACTTCCATATTTTATACTGCATCCAGCATTGACACTTTAATTTCCAGTGGGATAATAGATATTTACATTGCAAAATTCAACAATACAGGGGTACTCATGTGGCTTAATCAATTAGGTGGTGCAGGACTTGATGAAGGACATTCAATAGCAGTGGATCAGATGGCAAATATTTATACAACCGGATATTTTAATAACACCGCAGATTTTGATCCAGGAAGCGGAATCTATAGTTTAACATCTTCAGGGAGTGCTGAAGTCTTTGTATCAAAAATTGATAGCGCAGGAAATTTCATATGGGCAAAACAAATCGGTGGCGTTTCAAATGAGGATTGTCATTCTCTTGCACTAGATGCAAATTCAAATGTTTATTTGACCGGAAATTTTGATGGCACAGCGGATTTTGACCCTGGAATTAGCAACTTTAACATGACATCAATCGCATCGAACGATATTTTTATTACAAAACTGGATACAGATGGAAATTTTACATGGGCTCGACAATTGGGAGGATCTCTTAATGATTATGGCCGCGGTATTGCAGTGGACTCTTTTACAAATGTATTCGTCACCGGAACTTTTATGAATACGGTAGATTTCGATCCGGATAGCGGAATCTATAATTTAACGACTGCAGGTAGTAATGATGTGTTTATTTTGAAATTATCGGATAACACCACAGGTATTACAGAAGGCTTCTCAATGAATTCAATTGCATCGGCATACCCCAATCCATTTGAAGATCACTTCTCAATCTTCAATTTGGAAGCTTTAAAAAATATAAGCTCGATTCAATTGAGCGACCTGTATGGCAAACATGTAAAATGCAATCCTGTTGTTGATTTTAGTTCAAATAGTATCCATATTGATAATTTAAGTAATTTATCAAAAGGAATCTATTTTCTGAATATTTCCAATAAATACAATCAAATTAATCTGAAATTGATTAAGAATTAAAACAAAAATACCACTGGACTCAATAGATCCTTGACGTGTTTTTAACAGGATTATTTAAACATCAATAGAAAACAATAATCTAACTGACATTTACGTTCAAGCCAATATTTTTCCGATGAACCTTTATTAAACATTTCCTTCTCTATATGAAAAACTATCTACTTATTATCCTTTGTATCTTTTCATTATCAACCAGTACTTATTCTCAAAATACAGAATGGGCAATCAGAAGTGGAGGGGATTATTATGATCAAATTCACCAGATGGTCAAAGACGATGCAGGTAATTTGTATGTGTTAGGTGAAAATTCAGCAAATGCCCAGTTTGGAAATATTTCTACTTCAAATGCAGGTAGATTCCTGGCAAAATTGGACTCCAGTGGCAATTATCTGTTTGTAATTGAATTTGACAGCATATATTCTCATACTCTCTGTATAAATTCATCCAATCAAATTCTAATTGTTGGATCTGCAACGGGATCAGATGTAGGTGGCACACCAATCACATATATTTCCAGTGGTTTGAGTGTAGGATTTGCAGCACTTTATGACACATCGGGAACTCAATTGTGGTTGACTCAATTTGATAACTATGGTTTTTTTGGTGCTCCAACAGGTACCTATGCCTCTGATTTTGTTATTGCAGGTTCACTTCCTTCTAATGGCAGTATAGGCGCATTTAATTTTACAAATTCAGAACCCAATACCTTTTTAGCTAAAATAAATTCTGCTGGAGTCATAACGAGTGCGGCTTTAATTGGAAGCAATAACCTGAGTAGCCCCGAGATTGTCAGTGATGCCTCAGGAAACATATTTGTAAACAATAGGTATTACTACAACACTACACTTGCAAACGGCCAAACATTAGTACCGAACTATGGTACTGAAGGCTATTATATTTTAAAATGCGATCCGGCCTTTAATATAATTTGGACTATTCACGGTCAGGGGCTATCCGATGCGAATTATTTCGGAGGTGTTAGTTCCATGACTGTGTTGGCAAATCAAAATCTGGTTGTAACTGGTTCCTTTATCGATTCAACTCAATTCGGAAATGATACAATCATAAATTCTTCCATTAATATTCATACAACTTTTGTAATTGCTATTGATCCCTCTTCCAACATACAATGGATATCCCTTTCGTCTATTGACTGTCCTGTTTTGGTTCAGTCAGTAGACCAAACCGGATTTTATTTAACAGGCACACCAATGAATGCAACATCTTTCATGATTGACGGATTGCCATTATCAGCTACCCCTGGTTATGTTGCGATGTATATGGTTAAATACAGTAACGCAGGAATCCCATTATGGGGTAAAGTGATTGATTCAAAACATATGGGTGGTCATTGTTGTGAATCTATAACTTCAATTGTAAAGGGTAACTCGGACGAGCTTTATATAGCAGGGTTTTATTATGAAGTTGCAATTTTTGATGCTATCACTCTGCCATGCTATATGAATGGCACTTTATGCGGACCATATGAAGCATTTGTAGCAAAATTTGGAAATATTCCCTTAGGATTGGAATCCGAAATGTCTTTGGAGCCTCATCCAATTATTTATCCAAATCCAACAAATGGAACTTTTCATATTGAATTGGCAAAGGATAATTCTGATGTATGCAATGCAAATATTTATGATCTATCTGGAAGACAGGTAATGCAAAGACAGTTTAATACTTCTCAAACTGAATTTGATTTGACTAAATTGAAAGATGGGATTTATTTTATTCAGATTCAAAATGATGGAAAAACCTTCAATCAAAAAATTATTAAGATTACCAGGTGATTTTTCCGGCACAAAAATATATATAGCCAGACTGGTACACCATATTGGAAAATAAATTTCGCAACATTTTTTAATTATTACTTTTTGAGCATTTTTTGCTTTTAATTTTTTTTAGAAAAAATGATTCTTGTTTGTAAGAAATCAATTTAAACATTTCGATAAACAATTATCTGCACCTATAAATTGCAATCGGCATTGGGTTAAAGTCGATTAAATCCCCTACTTGCGAAAACCGCTTATTATTCTGAAATTCGACACTAACTGAGTCAGGTTGGTGATATGGAATTTAAATTCATAATAATTTGAATTTCAATATTATATATTCTGATTTCGAACATTGAATTACTCAAATTCTCCAATTATGGCCTTTAAAAAGTTCCTTTCTTTAGTCTTTACACTGGTTTTAGGAACCGGTTCAGTATTGTTTGCCCAGGAACTCGGACCGGAACATTACGATGAAGATGGTAATTTAATTGCCAACCGGAAAAAGACCGGATTCTTTACCGGTGTGTATGTAGGAAGCTATTTTCCAAACAGTGGGAGTGCTAGTTTGTACGACGGTTATGGTTTCGATTATGACGAAAACAAGAATGTGTATGAGAATAGCTGGATGTATGAAAAAATTGTAAATCAATATGGCAATACCAGCGACGGCCATCCCGATTATATTGCAGAAGCTTTGGGCGTACAAGCCGGGCAATGGATTTTTGATGAGAGTGACATGCCTACCAATATGCGTTATAAAACCGCGTTTGCAGTTGGACTTACTGGTCGCTATACTTTAGATAGAAAAAATGCGATACTTTTTAATATCAACGGATCGATTCTGAAAGCAGCAGGAAATTTTACAATTACGAGTACTGTTCAGTTACCAGGCTCTACTCAGATAAACAGCAACATCGTTACCTGCAATATCAGTGGTGAAGAACAACGTCTTTTATTCGAAGCAGGCTATCAACGTTTATTCGGAGAGAGTGAGACGATGAACTTCTTTCTCGAAGGAGGATTGCATGCCACACTCGCACAATTCATCAGCAATGAAATTCTGATCAACACACTGAACATTAATTTGTATGACGATTATTACAATTCCAACACCGGATATACTTTCGACACAGGTGCAAAACCGGTAGGACTGGGCTTCGGCGCTTTCGCAGGAGGAGGCTTAAACATCGATACACAAAGTCGATGGGCAATTCAACTTGTGTATAATTTGTTGCTCGAAAATATCCGCATCGGTTACGATCAAAAAATCACACCCAGCCAAATGGCAGGCCTGAGAGCATACTTTTACCTTTCAAAAAAATAAATTTTTGAAAGAGGGTGTTAAATTTTAAACAACATTCTAATTTATCATCTATCATTTATCATTTATCATTTCTTGAATCGCTCCATTCACATTCCCTACAACATGAAGCTCCGCCCCTATCACAAAGTGGTGGCGGAAAAGGCGATTGGATTGATTCCCAAAAACGGGAAACTGATGGAGATTGGTTGCGGAGTTGGAATTACATTATCCATTATCAAAAAACAGAGACCCGATATTCAGATTGTAGCATCTGATATTGATACAAATTGTTTGCAAATAACGAGTGAACGCGTTCCGGATGCTACATTAATTACAATCAAAGAGGATCATCCATTTACAGATCTCGGAACAGGTTTCGATTTAATCATCGCGTCTCACGTTGTGGAACATCTGAAAAACCCATACGATTCCATGAAGCAATTTATGGAAATGCTGAAACCGGGTGGTCACCTCATCGTTGCGGTTCCAAATCCGGTAAGACCAAATATTTTTTTCGGCAATATTCTGAAGAAAGATTATGTGAACCGCGGACATGTGTATGCATGGGACCGTTCCCACTGGATCAATTTTCTTGAGCGGATTTTAAATCTGAATGTCATCGAATACCCGGTTGATTTTATTCCTGTGTTTCCATTTTCCAAATTCACCGGCCGGCCCTGGTCGCGAAATCTTCAAATGGCATTTGCAAAGGTTGTTCCCTGGTGGTCCTTTTCGAATATGGCTATAATTAAAAAATAGCTAAACCCTTAATCTTGCGTGACTAACAGGCAACCAATCACACAGATAATTAATATCTTTGCAATAGTCATCTGTATAAATCAGTTAACTTGTTATGAGTCAGAAATTTGAAGCATCCCTTAAGGACGGAATGCACCACTTCCTTAAATCGCTGGAAGGCAGCTACAAAGGAGTTACAAAAGTATGGTTTGAGCCGGGTGTTGTTGGCGATGAAGCCACTTGCACCGGAACGCTTCGCTCTATTCTTGGAGACCGGTTTTTAATGCATGAATATTCAGGTAGCATGCAAGGTAATCCTCTTGAAGGCATCGCAATTTATGGTTGTTCCCTTGGAGATGGTAAATTGCAGACAGCTTGGGTTGATAGTTTTCACAATGGTACTGCAATTATGTTTTCAGATAACAATTCCACTGATAAACCTTATTCAGTAATGGGTTATTACGGACAGGAACCTCGCTGGGGCTGGAGAACACAAATTGACCGGGATGAAAAAGGTAAAGTGATAATAACCATGTTCAACATAGCTCCCGGAGGCACCGAAGAAAAAGCAGTTGAAACAATTTATGAAAAAATTTCCTGACAAAAATTATTCCCTTCCAACTGTAAATAATCCGGCTTGTTTTTATATGAAAATTTTCCTGAGAACGAATTTTATAATTGCAATACTGTTGCTCCTTTTGAGCTCAGTCAACGTTTCCGCACAGCAAATAGTTATTTCACCGGTTTCAATTGCCGAACAAGGATTCGGATTTACAAAAGTGATCGGCCAAGACGAGAACGGTTACTTTTTATTGATGAGTAATCTTAGTCTGAATGCTGAAACCGACCGTGTAGGATTTAAAAATCGCAAATATAAACTCGCTTGGTTCAGTCAAACACTTGTAAAAAAATGGTCGAAAGCCATTGAGCCTCCAAATTCAGATTCTTACATTGATGCTGTTACTTTTTTCAATGGGAAAGTGCTCGTGGTTACCTCAACCTATAAAAAGCAAGAGCAGAAATTACAATGTACTCTTACCACAATCGACAGTGAAGGGAATTTCAATACCAACAGCGGAACACCTGTGGAATTTCTTCAGATTAACAATGACTATGAAAAATGCAAAGTTATTTTTTCAGTAACGAAGCAAAATTTTGCATTGATACTTCGCGAATATACAAATGACACCAGTCAAACGGTTTTTACTGCGATCATCGATTCATCATTGCAAGTACAATCTCAGAAATCGGTTAATGTGCCTCATTCAGAAAAGAAATTTGATTTCGACAGCTTTGCATTGTCGGTACGGGGAGATCTTGCTCTGCTGGGCTTCACTTCTGAAAAAATAAAAGCATTATCCTCAAAAAGAAAAACTGAGTACTATGTATATGTTTCCGGAACTAATGAAATGGTGTTTAAGGAATATATTATTCCTGCCGACAAAGCTGTAAGTTCATTAGGGGTTGCGTTTGATAATTTCAACAACCAATTGGTACTTGCCGGTTTTTTTATTGAGAAAGATTCCAAGGCTGGTGCCGGAATTTTTTATGCGACTATCAATATCACAACAAATGATGAGTTAAAGTTCAGCACCAAAATGATTGATGCACAGAGCAGCTCCAACTTAAAGCGCGAACGGAGTCTTTCATCAGGTACCGGGATCATGGATTACCCAATTGAGAGAATTGTTATCCGCAATGATGGTGGTGTGATGATAGTTGCAGAAGCTGCCTACACAACCGAATATTCTTTTTACGATTCATTCAGTCAGTCGTTCACACAGAGACTCGAATACCACTATGAAAATGTAGTAGTAATTTCAGTGAATACTGATGCAACGGTAGACTGGAGTGCCATTGTGGAAAAGAGCCAGGTATCACTTGATGACGAAGGAGTATTTTCATCCTTCTGCCCAATGCTCAACAGTGAACAATTTTTAATTTTATACAACGACGATATCAGCAAAAGAAATAAAATAACCTCTGCAGTCATTAGCAGCAGAGGTGTACTCACAAAAGGAAAACCCGTACCTACCAGTGAAGGATTTATTATTTTACCCAGGTCTGGTAAACAGGTTTCTGAAAATCAATTGCTGATCCCTGCTTATAAAAAAAGGGATTTGCACCTCGTACGGTTTACTTTTGAATAATTACTTTCCAGGTAATTACTTAATCAAATGGTTCCTTCCTCATCCGGCATACTCAACAAAGTTATCAGCCTGACTCGTCACTTTCTGACTGCAGGAAATGAGCACAGCGTACATTCTCCATTCATTTTTAAATTGCTTATGGAAGGAATTTATGTGAAGCGGAATGAGCCGGTCTTCGACAAAATTGAGTTAGTTAGGAAACAATTACTGAGTGATGACCGGGAAATTGAAGTACTTGATCTTGGTGCTGGAAGTTCTTTCGATGGCAGGTTGAATAAAAGAAGTATTGCTGACATCACCCGTAAATTTGCCAAATCACCACATCATTGCCGGTTTCTTTACAGGATGACCGAACAGCTCCAACCCAAAATCATGATTGAGTTGGGAACATCACTTGGAATAAGCGCCATGTACCAGTCGGCAGGAAATAGTAACGGCAAACTTTATACGCTGGAAGGTTGTCCGCAAACATCATCCGCAGCACGCGAAAATTTCAGCAAAAATAATTACAACAACATAAATTGCATCACCGGAAATTTCGATGATACACTTCCGGAATTACTGGGTGAGCTGAAGTCGTTTGATTATGCCTACATAGATGGAAATCATACCAGGGAAGCAACCCTTAATTATTTTCAATTGCTGAAAAAACACATGCATCAGGAATCTGTTATAATCTTCGACGACATCTATTGGTCGGAAGGAATGAAACTGGCATGGCAACAAATTAAATCCGATCCGGATGTCACCATCAGTATCGATTTTTATCAGTTCGGAGTAGTCTTCTTCAATAAAAAGTATACTCGTCAAGCATTCAAATTACGTCTATAAAGACTACATATTACAAATGTATACGGATATACAAATTTTAATAGCTCAATGTGTATATTTGTAACTCAAAGTCATACTCATCGGCTATCCGTATTTCCGTATATATTTGTAATTCGTTGCCTTTATTAGATGAACACAATGATTAATTCGATTATAGCCTTTATAAGATGAACACCATTATAAGTTTGAACAACATTTCCCGCAAGTATGTCCTCGGCACCGAGGTGATTCATGCGCTTCGTTCGATTACCACTACCATTTACCAGAATGAATATGTGGCATTGATGGGCTCATCGGGTTCCGGAAAATCGACGCTGATGAATATTATAGGTTGTTTGGATACACCTTCCGGAGGGACATATATTCTGAAAGGAATTGATGTGAGTCACATGACTGATAATGCGCTGGCCGAAGTAAGGAATAAGGAAATTGGATTTGTATTTCAAACATTCAACCTGCTTCCGCGATCCACTGCACTTGACAATGTGGCACTTCCTTTAGTATATGCCGGAGTTTCGAAAGATGATCGTGAAAATCGCGCACTGAAGGCTTTAGCTGATGTGGGTTTGGGCGACAGGGTAAAACATCGTCCGAATGAATTATCGGGTGGACAACGTCAGCGTGTGGCTGTTGCAAGAGCTTTAGTGAACAACCCTGCGATCATACTGGCTGATGAACCAACAGGAAATCTCGATTCAAAAACATCAGAAGAAATAATGTTGCTGTTTGAAGAAATTCATAAAAAAGGAAATACAATTATTGTCGTAACGCACGAAGAAGACATTGCCCGCCATGCGCATCGCATCATTCGTTTGCGTGACGGACTCATTGAATCAGACCAACCCAACGATCGCATATCAACTGCAAAAAAGAAAACTACTTTGGCTTAACCTGAAACTCATCATAAAAATCCCTCATATAAAATCATAATAATCATAATAATCCCCAATAAAAAATCATAACAATCCTGAATGAAAATATATACCAAAACCGGAGATTCAGGTAAGACTTCACTCATAGGAGGCACGCGAGTTCCGAAACACCATCTTCGCATTGAAACCTACGGCACAGTCGACGAATTAAATTCCAACATCGGAATGATTCGTGATTTGCTGCAGGACACAAATGCTGTTTCAACGCTGAAAGAAATTCAGGACCGACTTTTTACCATCGGTTCCATACTTGCATCCGATCCTGAAAAATCCCGCATGAAACTTCCCGATCTTCACGAAAGTGATGTCGCACTTCTCGAAAAGGAAATGGATAGCATGAATGAAGTGCTACCTGAATTGAAATCATTTATTTTGCCCGGAGGTCACACACATTCTTCCTGGTGTCACCTGGCACGATGTGTATGCAGGAGATGTGAAAGACTTGTCAGTCACCTCTCCGAAGAAAATGAAGTGAATCCGTTGATTCTTATTTACCTCAATCGCCTCTCCGATTATTTATTCGTCCTTTCACGGAAAGTGTTGCTGGATGAGAAAAAAGCTGCGATTGAGTGGAAACCGCGTCTTTAAATAGGTGGAAAGTCGGCAGTTGGCAGTTGGCAGTCCACCCAGAAGCGTAACTTCAGGAAAAGGAAACTTAGAATGACATTATGTGGAATGCAATTCAAAAACATACATTCGAGATAGGATAATTCCTGAAGTTTCTGCTTCTGGGTTGCCAGTCGGCAATCAGGAATCGGTAGTTTTTGAATTAAATTTTTGCGCTTCAAAATCCGTATATCCGTACAAATCCGTAATTCGTTGCCTTTATAACAGTGGGCCAGATAATTTCCTAATATTATTACTCTGATTTTCAATATTTTGACTGATTTTTGAAATGGTTGATAACCTCTAAAATTTTTATCTTGCTTATTTGAATGCTATTGTTTTATTTTTGCACGCCTTTCAAAGAAGGGACCGGCTTCAAATCGGTGCGAACTATACTTTAACTAACCCTAAAAAACGAACAAAGCATGTACTGGACTTTAGAATTGGCGTCACATCTTGAAGATGCTCCATGGCCTGCTACCAAAGACGAACTCATCGATTACGCTATACGTTCAGGTGCTCCGCTAGAAGTTATTGAAAACCTACAGGAACTCGAAGACGAAGGTGAAGCGTACGAAAGCATCGAAGAAATCTGGCCTGATTACCCTACAAAGGATGACTTTTTCTTTAACGAGGACGAATATTAACAGAGAGTACTAATTACGAATTCGTTGACACGTCACATCGAATCCACTAATTACTAATACTATTCTGTTATCATTAAGAATCTAGTAACCCAATAATGAATTCGTAATTTGTAGAAGAGAGTACTAATTACGAATTCGTTGACACTTCACATCGAATCCACTAATTACTAATTCTATTCTGTTATCATTAAGATTCTAGTAACCCAATAATGAATTCGTAATTTGTAGATTCGCAATGGTTCCTCAAAGAATTCGTAATTCGTACTCCCTTATTCGTACTCCCAATTATAAAAAAACTTTTAACCCATGAAGCCTACTCTGTTTTAAAAATTGCAGAGTACCGGTGGTTTATTCTGGCCCGTTTTGTTTTAACCATGGGCTGGCAGATGCAGGCTGTCATTTTTGGTTGGTTGATTTACAGTCATACAAAAGATCCGTTTTCATTAGGACTCATAGGTCTGGCCGAAGCAATTCCATCAATTTCAATTGCATTGTTCGGGGGGCATCTCGCAGATAAACTCGACCGGAGAAAACTGATTCTGTTTTTTCTTTTTATGCTCATTGCTGTCTCGGGTTTACTTACCTGGTTTACTGCTGATGCGGAAGGAAATTTTATTGAATTGGGAACACTGCCTGTGTACATCATGATTTTTCTGACCGGCGTTGCACGAGGTGTTTTGGGTCCGACTATCTCCGCATTTGCATCGCAACTTGTGCCAAAAAGTATGTACGCCAACGCAAGTGCCTGGAGCAGTACAGTGTGGCAACTGGGCGCTGTTGTTGGTCCCGCAGCTGCAGGATTAATCTACGGATTTTACGGTCCGTTCGTAGCAAGTTTTATGGTTTGTGTTTTCATAGTAGCAGCAATATTTTGTTACATACAAATTGCATCCAAACCGGTAAATGCAATGAAGGCCGATATCGGATTGATTGAAAGTCTTTCATCAGGAATAAAATTTGTGATGAAAAACCAGGTCATGCTTTCCGCAATCACACTTGATTTATTTGCGGTGCTTTTTGGAGGAGCAGTTGCCTTACTTCCTATGTTTGCCGACCAGGTATTGGGAACCGGTGCCGAAGGATTGGGAATCCTCAGAGCTGCACCCTCTTTTGGCGCAGTCATCATGGCACTTGTTCTCGCATACAAACCTCCGGTAGTTAACGCAGGAAATAAATTATTACTTGCTGTTTCAGGATTCGGAATTTGTATGATCCTTTTCGCACTCTCCACCAATTTTTACCTCTCAGTGGCCCTCCTCGCTTTAAGCGGAATGCTTGACAGCGTAAGCGTGATTATCCGATCTACTATCATGCAAACACTCACACCCGATGAAATGCGTGGCCGGGTATCAGCAGTAAACACCATTTTCATCGGCTCCTCCAATGAAATCGGGGCATTCGAATCCGGCCTCGCCGCTCGTTTGCTAGGACTGGTTCCCTCGGTGGTAATGGGAGGCACTATGACACTTTTGGTTGTGCTGGCCAGCTATAAATTCGCCCCTTCTTTACGGAAGCTGAATTTGGCCAAGCTTGGAAAAGAGTAGCAAGGTCAGCGGTCAACGGTCGCCAGTCTGCAGTTGCCAGTCTGCAGTCGATCATGCAAAAGATCAAGATTCCTACACTGCCTACTGCAACTGCCGCTGCCGCCAATTTCTGCCTACTGGCAACTGCCGACTGCCTACTTTTTCCTACTGCTTTCATTTTCAATAATAAACCCCCTCCCTCATCGCAGGTTCATCGATTTTAAGTACCTTTGCACCCTCTTATTATAACCTTATCATTCAGGCAATTAACTATTAGAAAAGATGCTCGATTTTGTAAATAAAACCCTTTCCAGTCTTTTTGGAAACAAAGCTGAAAGAGACCTTAAAGAATTAACTCCTTTTGTACTTCAAATCAAGGACGCTGAAACAAATATTGGCGCTCTTTCTCACGATCAGTTGAGGAATAAAACACAGGAATTTAAAATCAGGATTCAGGAACATATCCGTAGTACAGTTGAAGAAATTGAAGCAATCAACAACGGAATTGAAAGTGATCCCCAGATGAACCTTAACGAGAAAGAAAATCGTTACAGGGAAATTGATGAACTCAAAAAAGAAGAGAATAAAAAAATCGAAGCACTGCTTCTCGAAATTTTACCGGAAGCATTCGCTGTAGTTCGCGAAACCGCCCGCAGGTTTACCAACAACACAGAACTCGTTGTTGCTGCCACACAACACGATCGTGATCTTTCCGTGAAGAAAAGTTACATCCGCATCGAAGGCGACAATGCAATTTATTCAAACACGTGGATGGCTGCAGGAAATTCCGTAACATGGAATATGGTGCACTACGATGTTCAATTAATCGGAGGTACTGTTTTGCACCAGGGTAAAATTGCAGAGATGGCGACAGGTGAAGGAAAAACACTTGTGGCTACTTTGCCAATTTACATGAATGCCCTTCCCGGGAAGGGAGTTCACATTGTAACGGTGAACGACTACCTTGCAAAACGTGACTCGGAATGGAACGGTCCAATTTTCGAATTCCTGGGACTAACATTCGACTGCATCGATAAACATCAGCCTAACAGCGACGAAAGAAAAAAAGCGTACCTCGCCGATATTACATACGGAACAAACAACGAATTCGGTTTCGATTATCTGCGTGATAACATGGCGCGTACTCCGGAAGACATGGTTCAGCGCGGACATCATTACGCGATTGTGGATGAGGTCGATTCAGTATTGATTGATGATGCGAGAACACCATTGATTATTTCCGGTCCTACTCCGAAAGGCGACATGCACGAATTTTTCGCATTGAAGCCACGTATTGAAAATCTTGTAAGCACACAGCGGAATTATGTAAATACCGTAATCGCTGATGCGAAGAAAAAAATTGCAGATGGAAAACAGGATGAAGCAGGATTGCCTTTGCTTCGTGCATTCAGAGGTCTTCCAAAAAACAAGGCGCTGATAAAATTCCTGAGTGAGCAGGGCGTACGTGCTTTATTGCAGAAAACAGAAAATCACTACCTGCAGGATCAGCAGAAAGAAATGCATAAAGTAGATGCAGAACTTTATTTTGTGATTGATGAAAAAAATAATTCCATTGAACTTACTGAAAAAGGTGTTGATCTGATTACCGCTACCGGTGAAGATCCTCACTTCTTTGTGATGCCTGATGTGGGAAGTGAAATTGCTGAAATTGAAAAGTCAGCACAATCAGATCAGGAAAAAGTAGAACGCAAAGATGTGCTGATGCGTGATTTTGGAATGAAATCAGAACGCATCCATACCATCAATCAATTACTCCGTGCCTATACGCTTTATGAAAATGATGTAGAATACATTATTGCCGATGGTAAAATCAAAATTGTAGATGAACAAACCGGTCGTGTGCTGGAAGGTCGTCGTTATTCGGATGGATTGCACCAGGCTATTGAAGCGAAAGAAAATGTAAAGATAGAAGCGGCTACTCAGACCTACGCTACTGTTACACTCCAGAATTATTTCAGGATGTATCACAAACTGGCGGGTATGACAGGTACTGCGGAAACAGAAGCGGGTGAATTCTGGCAGATCTACAAACTGGATGTGGTGGTGATTCCTACCAACCGCAAAATCGTTCGTGACGACCGTGAAGATCTTGTTTACAAAACCACTCGTGAAAAATACAATGCAGTAATTGATGAGATTACTGAATTATCTAAAGCAGGTCGTCCTGTACTTGTGGGTACCACTTCCGTGGAAATATCAGAATTGCTGAGCAGGATGCTGAAGCTTCGCCAGGTAAAACACAATGTACTCAACGCGAAGATGCACCAGCGCGAAGCTGAAATTGTAGCAGAAGCGGGTCAGGCCGGAACTGTTACCATCGCTACCAACATGGCTGGTCGTGGTACGGATATCAAACTTGGACCAGGAGTAAAAGAATCAGGTGGACTTGCAATCATCGGTACCGAGCGTCACGAATCTCGTCGAGTTGATCGTCAGTTACGTGGTCGTTCAGGTCGCCAGGGAGATCCGGGAACTACGCAGTTTTTTGTATCACTAGAAGATAACCTGATGCGTTTGTTTGGTTCTGAAAGAATCGCCAAACTGATGGATCGCATGGGTCTGAAGGAAGGTGAAGTGATTCAGCACAGCATGATCACAAAATCGATTGAGCGTGCACAGAAAAAAGTAGAAGAAAATAACTTCGGAATACGTAAGCGTTTGCTTGAGTATGATGACGTAATGAATTCGCAAAGAGAAGTGATTTACAAAAAACGCCGCCATGCATTGTTCGGTGAACGTTTGTCACTCGATCTTGATAACATGCGTTACGATCTGAGTGAAAATATTGCAATGACATTCGCTGAAAACCGCGACTACGAAGATTTCAAAATGGAAATGATTCGTGCATTTTCAATTGAAAGTCCGGTAGATCAGCAGGAGTTCATGAAAGTAAAGGATGATGATCTGACTCAGAAAATATATGATGCTGCACAGCACCAGTATTTTACCAAAACACAATTAATAGCTGATAAAGCTTATCCTGTAATCAACAACCTCTTCGTCAACCAGGGACAAACAGTAGAAAATATTGTGGTTCCATTTACTGACGGAATGAAACAGGTTCAGGTGGTTGTAAATCTGCGCAAAGCAAACGATACGAAAGCAGTAGAACTCATGCGTGCATTCGAAAGAACAATCACACTTGCTTTGATTGATGATGCATGGAAAGAACACTTGCGTGAAATGGATGAGTTGAAGACATCGGTGCAAAATGCAGTCTACGAACAAAAAGATCCATTGCTGATTTACAAATTCGAATCGTTTGAATTGTTTAAGAAAATGCTGAACGAGATCAACCGTGATGTATTGTCATTCCTCTTCAAAGGATTTATACCAGTTCAGGATCCTGCCAACGTACGCGAAGCTCGTCCTCCACAGAAGACTGACATGAGCAAGCTTAAAACGTCACACGAAGAAGTTCCAGCCGGTGCAACTGCTGGTCACCAATCGCAGGAAGGACATCCGGCTCCGCCGCCCGTTCAAAAAGTACAGCCGGTCCGCGCGGAACCTAAAGTAGGCCGCAACGATCCTTGTCCGTGTGGCAGTGGAAAGAAGTATAAGAATTGTCACGGAGTAGGGGAAGTGTAGTTGCCAGTTGGCAGTCGGCAGTTGTCTATTGGTTGTAGAAAATAAGTTGAAAAAATCTTTCATTTACTTATTCTCTCATTCTCTTATTCTCTCATTTTAAAACATTCTACGCATTAAAACTGTTATTAAAAGAAGCACCATTCTAAAAATAATAATAGCTATCATTATGCTGTCAATCATCACTATCATGTTAAGTTTTTTTGGTTTATTCGGAGAAAAAGGCGGCGATACAAAACTGTATGAACTGAATAAAGAGCAAATAAAGGATAAGACTATCTATCAGTTCACAATGAACGATATTGATGGAAAACCCGTGAGCCTGGAGCAGTATAAAGGCAAATTGGTACTGATTGTGAATGTAGCCAGCAAATGCGGGTACACTCCACAATACGAAGAGCTTCAGAAATTATATGAACAGTACAAGGATAAAGATTTTGTGATCCTTGGGTTTCCTGCGAATAATTTCCTTTTCCAGGAACCAGGTACTGATGAAGAGATAAAAGAATTTTGTCACAAAAATTACAACGTTACTTTCCCTATTTTTTCAAAAATTTCAGTCAAAGGAAAAGACAGGGCACCACTTTATAATTTTCTCACTTCAAAGGATGAGAATGGAGTGATGGATACATCCGTAAAATGGAATTTTCAAAAATACCTGATTGATCGGGAAGGAAGGTTAATTACATTTTTCGAACCTGGTACCAAAGTCAGTGACGAATCATTTTTGAATGTGCTAAAACCGTTACTGTAATTCAAACTGTTTTTCTGATTTCAATTTGCCGTTTTCAGCAAATGAGGGTAAAACAGTTCATGCTGCTCATTAATTTCGCTGTTTAATACACGTTTCCGGACTTGTGTAATTACATAAAAATCCACCTCTCCGCAAATATCTTTTTCCCAGCAAAAAATCAGGTTCTTATAAAGCTGATTTAAGAAAATCAGATACCGGTCGTTGAGATATCCATTCATGCTTCCCTGGTTCATATTCACAAAATAAAACTTGAATTTCAACAGTGCCTCCGAAGTGAGGTTCGCATTTGAATCGATTAAAACTTCGCCGTCATAATCCACAAGGATGTGGTAGCGGGGAGAATTTTGAGTGCTTTTTTCAATGAGAAGTGCTAATTGAGAAATAGCAGGTTTATAAAACAAATTCATTTTCCTGGATTTTAGTACTGTTATGATTCGGTTTATTTGTGTGTGCCTTTCGCCGGATTAAAGTCACTTATTCTGTTTAACAATTTTAAAAATCAACCCACCACCCGGTTGCGGTTAGTTTTAATTCTTGCTTCTCTTATTCCTATTTATCGGGTTCAATTTGTTCTTTTGGAGCATCTCTTTTTGCTACCATTATCAGCTCACCTTCGGCAGTTATGCGATCACCGTCCAATAGCTGTACAGTTTTTCCATCCCGGAGAATTACTGATCCGTCGGGTCTTACGAGTGTACCATTCATCCTGATTTCTTTATCCAGTACAGTCATAACACCATCCTTACTTAACCACACTTTACCTGCTTTCATGATTACACTGGTTGGTGCCGCTTTTATCTCAGTTTGGGTAGCGGGTTTCTTTGTGCCCTCCTGTGCGAATACAGGAATTCCAAAAACCAGCACCACAAACAATATCATTAACCTTTTCATGATTATTAAATTTAAGAAATAAATACTGCAATAACAATTGAACTACAATACTTAAAAAAAACGTACCAAAACCCGGGAGGCATCCAATTCAATTCACAAAGTTCTATATTTCAAACATTTAACCGAATTATTAAAGTTGAGAAAATTAGCATTATAAACATTTGTGGAAATTATTTCCCCGTACAACCGTGCATTAATTATCCCATTGCCCAAATTCAATATCTTTGAAATAAATGATGGCTAAATGCGAAACATTCCCTTACAGGGAGTTCAGAGGCACCAAATCAAATGAAGAATGAACATTTTTCAATTCACAGTTCGATTACTGATTTCTGGGAAACACTTCCTGAAAATGAAAGGGTAATAGTGGATTACCTCAGGCGTCTTGTTTTGAAAGTATTGCCTGAAGGCAGTCGCGAAAAAATGTCATTTGGTGTGCCGAATTTTTACATCAAAAAGTGGATTTGTATAATCTGGCCTGCGTCTGTGAATGGTGGAGGAATTAAAACCGGAGTGTTATTTGGATTTACACAAGGAAACAAATTAAAAGATACGGATAACTATCTTGTACATGGCACGAATAAAAAAATATTCTACCGTATTTATAATTCTCTTGAAGAAATTGAAGAAGTTCCATTGATAAAATTGCTGCATGAAGCAATTGAACTGGATTCCAGGATATAAAATCGTTTGCAAGAAATTGTTTAAGTTTGTAAATTACCTATCTGGATACATGAAATTACTGAGTCTTACTCTCATCATATTCTTCCATTCATCATTCACTGCAAGAAGCCAGAATTGGCCTGCCTGTGATTCACTGGAAATAAACTGCTGCACTTTTGATTCGCTAGGCCCAAATACCTTAACAATTTATGCAAGCAATAATTCCTCGGAATTATTCGGCTATCCAAACTTCGCATTGTTAAATACCAACATGGATACTATTGCCATGGAAACGGTGAATTATTTTGGTATCAGTACAGGTCCGCAACCACATACTCTCAATATCCTGGCCCCAATGACACTTCCGTTTACAGGATATCTGTATTTATTTGCCTGGTTCCAGGATACATTGCCATGTGTTTTTCCTTTCACAATTCCCGATACTACGACCGGAATATCGGTAATTCAACAAAATGTATCCTTGATCGAAATTTCTCCTAACCCTGTGCTGCATGAAAATAATATAAGTTTAAATACAGGTATACTTCCTGAAGGTAATGCCAGTTTAACATTATTTAATATGCAGGGTGTTCAGGTAATTAATAAAGAAATCATAATCACCCCGGAAAAATTATCCGAAATAGAAATAAAAAATATTCTGCCGGGAATTTACGTTGTCAGGCTGCAACTGCATGGACAATATTATTCAACTCGCTTCGTGAAGTTGTGATTATAAACAAAGTTGTCAACTTTAATTTTTTAAAAATATAATTCCTGAACTCAGATTTTATCTCCTATGAAAACTACTCTTCTTATACTACTTTCACTGAGCATATTTACTTTAGCGAAAAGCAGTGACCGCGAACACGAAAAAAAAGTCCTCCAGGATCTTGTACAAGAACGTGAACAGCGTTTCGGCGAATATTCCCGGGCGGCAGGATCGCGATCAGGAATATTTGGAAATAAAACTAAAAAAGATCTTCAGGCCCAAGTGGATGTGCTAACAGATATCGTCAAAACCGACAACCGTATTATTTCAACTCTCAATACTTTCTTAAGTTATCGTACATTCCAGCAAACTGAAACTACCTATTCACAGGCCGAACTGGATGACAAAAACACTAAACTAAACGAACTAACCACATCACTAGCCAATCAATTGAAAGAGGCGAAAGAAAGTAAAAAAGCTATACAGATAAACCTGAAATGGGCAAAAGTGTGGAATTATTTGTTGATTGGGGTTGCTGTTTGTTTGGGAATTATGTGGTGGAGGGAGAAGCGGAAAGTGGCAATGTGATTGAAAAGTGTTATAATCAGAAAATCAAAATTTTTAGAGTTTACTCAAACTCAAACACACTTCCTTCCTTCGCGAATTCATATTTGAAGTTATAATTTTTTTCTTGCTGCAATGAAGAAAGAAAATCATTGAGCTGCACATCAGTTCGTGAAGGATCATGGTGTGCGAATAACAAATGTTTTACCTCAGTCATTGATGCAAACTGCGCAGCATCCTCAATAGAAGAGTGCCCCCAACCTGATTTGGAAGTATATTCCTTTGAAGTGTATTGCGCATCGTGAAACAACAAATCTGCTCCGGCAGCAAGTGCAAAACCCGAAAGCCATTGATTGTCGTTTATTATTCCGTTTGCTCCCAAAGCCGGCTCATGATCGGGTATATATGTCATGACTGAATTTTTTCCCTGGATACGATAGCCGACAGTTGGTCCGGGATGAATGACGTATCCCGATTGAATTGTAAATGGTCCTATATTAAAAATTCCGTTTTCCACTTCGTGCAATATAAGTTTGCATGGCAAATCCCGAATAAGTACAGGGAATAAAGGTGGTGAAAGGTAACGACTCAATCGCGAATGCAAAGATTGTGCACTGCTGGCCGGCCCCCAAACATGGATTTCCATGGAAGGGTCAAAAAAATATCTGAAAAAGCCGAGTCCCTGAATGTGGTCCAGATGAAGGTGTGAAAGCAACACATCGATTCTATTTTGTTTAAGTGGGCGGCTTACTGAAAATCGCTGAATACCCGATCCTCCGTCGAGTACAAGTTGCCATCCATCTTCCCAAACTTCAAGGCAAGAAGTATTTCCACCATAATATTCCATTTGTGGATCGGTTACCGGAATGGAACCTCTCACACCCCAAAGTTTAACTATCATTTTTCGATTTCCAGAATATGGCAACAGCACCTAAAAATTTTCCCGAACGACCAATTATAGGATATGAAGTCACAGAAATTTTCTGCACATTTTTCTGCAGACTTTCAATCCAGAATTCTTTGTGATAAGGATAGGCATCCCTCAATGTTTTTACAAGCGGCAATTCCTCTGCGGGTATAGTCACTCCATCCTTATCCATAGGTTTAAACACAGTAGCCCACTCGTCGACAGGCATCTCTCCTGTTTCCTCGAATCGCTTACCAAGAATTGATTCAGCAGGTTCGTTGTAAAATATCAGGTTTCCCGATGTATCAGTGATAAAAACAGGTATTGAAAGACAATCGGCCAACTGGCGATTTAAAATTATCTCTATTTCGTAAGCAGCCATAGTATTGCAGCTTTAAGAACCGGTGTAATCAAAGATATAAAAAAATAGGTTCGTTTTACATGAATCCGGAAAAAGATGAAATGTGCGTTTTTGTTATTAATAATTTTATTTTATATATTTGATAATAGATGTCTTTTATCTGGATTGAATCATTTCTTTCATTTAAATTTTTTAATCATGAAATCAACCCTAATTAAAATAGCAGTTATAATTACCGTTGTATTTGCAATTAATTCATGTAAAGATGATGACGACGATCAGCCGGCTCCACCAAGTGCGGATAAAAGTTTATATGATGCAGTGGTTGCAGCGGGCTACACATATTACCAGGGTGGAAACACATTACCACCTGCATCGCCAAGTCCTCATGGCTCGTTCAAATTAAGATTCAACGCAACTGCGCAGGCAGCACTTGACAGTACAGGGGAGCTGCCGGTAGGAAATACATTCCCAACTGGCTCTATTCTTGTGAAAGACGTTTATGCGGGAGGTTCACTGGCATTATTTGCCGTGATGAGAAAAGATCCTGCCAATGCGAATGCCGGCAGCGGCTGGTTATGGGCGGAATACAATATCGATGGAACCGTTATCACCAGTTTGACAAGTAAAGGCAGCGGATGTGTAAGTTGTCATAGCAGCGCAGACAATCGCGATTTAGTGAAGACATTTGATTTGCATTGAATGTCTGTTTTAAAAATTTCTAATGAATTTTTGATTGTTATCAGCAAATCAAAATGGATTTTCAGCTCTGAAAATCCGATCGGAAAATTATTTGCGTACTGTAATGAAATAAATCCAGTTTAGCTTTTAGTTCAGGATGAAGTGCGATTCACAGCTTATTTCACCACAAGTTTTTCACGGAAAATGGTTTTTCCTGAATACACATTTAAAATATATACTCCCGGAATAAAATGCGTCAGTGGAATTGTAAAATTATCGCTGTGCATATTTCCTTCTAATACTTTTCCTCCCACCAGGTTAAATATCTCAAAGCTTGAAGCAGGGTTTTGCAGTCCGGAAACAGTAACCTCATCATCCGCAGGATTTGGGAAAATATTCAATACATGATTGATATTTTCAACTGAGCTCACCAGTCCACAATACACATACTGCGTAACAGTAAAGGTAGAATCAGTGAATGGCTGGCTAATAAAATTCACAGAAACCGGTGATTCACTGTAAGGAAAAACGGGAGAAGTAGTGACTAAATTCGGCATCCCTCCTAAGTTGATTCCTGCTGTGAATGTATAGCAGCCTGCTGATCCTGTTGAATCGGTTTTGAATATATAAGCCGGATCCATGCCGGCGTTTCCTCCTGCACCAAAAATTCCTCCATCAGGTGAAGAAATGAAATCAGAAAAACCCTGAAATAACAAGTTGGGATAATAGTATTGACTCCATGAAAGCTGGCCATTGACTGAGAGCTTATCGATACGTGGTGAAGGGATAGAACCAATTTCATATTCACAGCCAAAATAAACTGAGCTATCTGGATTGAGGACGAATTTGATGAATTTGGAATTATTTATTTCATGTCCCCAGTACGGCCAAACCGGATCTCCCATACTATCAGTTTTCATAATATAAACAGAATTAGATGAGCTTGAGTAAGGTGAATACATGCCACCCAAATACAAGTTATGATCTGCAGCTTCTTGTATCTGTTCAATTCCAATATGAGTATCACAAAAGCCTGCACAAGGAGGAAATTGCAATATGACAGAGTTCCAAAGCAGGTCGCCTGCCTTGTTGAACTTAAATAATGTCATATTGTTTGACGTGTTAATCGTATCGTTGTCCGATGTGCCTCCAACAAGCAGGTTATCATCACTCAACTTAGTGATGCTTGTACCAACTTCAATCGTTGGGTAAGGCAGAGGCATTACAGTATTCAATGCATCAAAAGCTTTAGCCCACTGAACGGACCCATCATAACTCAATTTCAGGAGCAGCAGTGAAGGGTTTCCATTTAACCATCCCGCATCGGAATTCCCGGTAATGTAATAAGAGGAATCACTGTCATGAGTTACAAAATCTGAAAACACCAGGTTAGGAAAATTGGAGCTGTTATATAAGTTGCACCAGAGAACATTAAAGGCTGAGTCTAACTTTATCATCCAGTTATTTTCTGAAAGCACAATCCAGTTGCCTTGTATGTCGTGTACTGTCTTCTTGATTTTGGCGATTCCACCCATGTAAAGTTCTTTTACCCAAAAAGGGTTGCCGTCGGAATCAAATTGTGTGATTCCAATGGGAGACGAACCCTGACTTCCACCAACCATGACAAGAGTACTATCGGGCATTTGAAATAATTGACATTCCCCTCCCGGAGTGTAATAGCGTTTAAAAAATGGACTCTGAGCACTGGATTGTATGATTGCGCTAAAAAGCAAAAGAACAACCGTAAGGAAGTGTTTTGGTTTCATAATTATAAATGTAAAAAGAAAATCACTAAAAACAAAATACTCAATTATAATTAGCGTACCCATTAGCTTCTAAATTGAGCATTATTCATTGAATATTTTTAATTTCACTTTTTCATTTATCATTCCCGATTTTTTTTGAAATTGTTTTTTACCGTCCTTTTTTGTAGATTCGTTTCATATTAAACTAGAAAATATTTATGCTCCATTTATTAATCCGAATTTGCTTTTCACGACTCGTTTTACAGTTACTACCGGCTTTTTTCACTATTCTTACTATCACTGCATCAGCTCAAATAAAAATCGATCATTCTCATTCGATAGAACATTACATCAACAACATACTTGTCGGAACCGGAATTGAGGTCGGTAATGTAAAGTTTGTCGGTATGGTCGGCAGTCTCGGACAATTTGAGGCGGATACCAAAATTATCGGAGTCAGTTCAGGCCTGGTTTTATCAACCGGGCTGGTGGATAGTATTGTTGGTCCGAATAATGCCCCTGGATTTACCAGCATGGCGATTTTACCACCTACCAAAGAACAACAATGGGACATCCGGAATGGCGATAAAGATCTAAGCCGGCTAGCAAAAGGACGCACGACCGATGTTGCCATTGTGGAGTTTGATTTTGTACCAATAAAAAATGTGCTTGAATTTAATTATGTTTTTGCTTCTGAAGAATATATCGAATACGTAGGAAGCACCTTCAACGATGTATTTGGGTTTTTCCTGAGCGGGGAAACTATGAAGCGTAAGGTTAATCTTGCAACAATTCCTTATGCAAATACAGCAGTTTCTGTAAACACGATCAATCACAAGAGCAATACTATCTATTTCCGCAAGAATGAACAAAAAGTCAGCATAGTTAAAAAAACAATTACTAAAAAAGAAAAGCTTGAAGAGATGAAGGATCTGAGGAGCCAGCTGCAGTTCGACGGGCTTACCACTGTGTTAACTGTCAGATATGATGTTATTCCCTATAAAAAATATCACATAAAAATCGCGATTGGTGATGTAGGTGATGCAGCATACGACTCCGGGGTATTTATTGAAGCGAATTCATTTATCAGTGTTGCAGATGAAAAAAGTAAAAACTACAAGTACATAAATGCTGAAGTCGAAAAAAATTTGAATACAGACAGCATTCTTGGGATAAAGGAATATGCTGACAAAAATAGTATTGAATTAGCCGGAAACAAAAAATATGAATTCACTGACATTTATTTCGACACCGATTCATATGCTTTGCATGATACCTCGAAAACCCAACTGGATCTATTGGCAGATTACCTGTTAAAAAACCCTGCTCTTAAATGCAGCTTGTACGGCAATACGGATATCGTTGGTTCGCACGATTACAACCAGGCATTATCTGAAAACAGAACGACCTCCGTCATAAATTACCTTGCAAGCAAAGGAATTACAAAAAATAGGCTCCATTACATCGGCTACAGCTACGACCGCCCCAGAGCCAATAATGAGACGGTCGAAGGTCGAGCCGCAAACAGGAGAGTTGAGATTGTGTTGGATGAGGAGGATGAGTGAGGAAGGCTAGCGTACTATTCCTCAACCCTGGCCTTTCTCCCGGTTTAACTTGACGATTTTAAATAAGATTTTCGTCGGGAGAAGTGGATAAGAATGCTGATTTATTTTGTGACATTATTTGACAGCATATTTTTTTTGGCTGTATCGATACTTTTGAAAAATATTCCGATAAGCTCAGAACATTCATTGCTTGCGTTTATAGTTAGTTCTGCATCCAAACAAAATAGTCTGGCTTGTATAATTTTTATTGCAACTCTTGTTTCTATAAGTTCCTTAAGACAAATACTCAGTTTGTGAATAAAGTCGGCCCTGGATTCTGCTGCCAATGCTTCTCCGTAGTTTAATGCCGAAGAAGTACTACTACGAATGATCTGCTTTTTTAGGTTCTGACTTTCATAGGAATCTTTAAGCTGATCGGTTAATTTTCCAATTAATCCAACGAACCGCACCAAGCGATCCTCTATGTCGTATTTTCTCTTACTATTTTCGTTATCCATCTGTAATTCATTATAAGTATAAACTTTTTACGAGAATTTCCAATGTCCAATAAACCAATTTCCAATGTCCAATTTCCAATTAAAGTACTTTGTATATTGGACATTGGGCATTGAACATTTTTCATTCTCGCCTTTCACCCTGCCCATCCTTCACGATCCAAATTCCGATACTGTTTTGTAATTCATTTTAAGGTTAAA
>Ga0190274_10000103_pt1 | contig 59870 bp, 56 predicted proteins | sample Popmic531T_FD_133002 | JGI IMG/M metagenome (GOLD analysis project Ga0190274, IMG submission 133002) | Populus adjacent soil microbial communities from riparian zone of Yellowstone River, Montana, USA - 531 T | ecosystem: Environmental > Terrestrial > Soil > Riparian zone | place: USA: Montana...
TGCTTCGAATACTTCACCGAATTTATATTTCTCCCATAAGCGATCTTCGAAAGCATAAGCAATTGCACTGTGACGCAATACAACAACTGCATTGCACTCTGAATTCGGAGACCCCATTTTTTCATTGGTCATTAAAAAAACCCTTGGCCAGGCAAATGGTAATATTTCGTGTGGATGTGTGGCATCAAACACCATTTTATGTTTGCCATTTATTTTTCCGAACCAGGCATCCAGTTCGCTGGAATCAGCAAGGGGTGCATAAGGGCTTGCTTCCATTTGTAATGGAGCTATGAGCGCCGAAAGTCCGAACGCTGTTGCGCCGGCAGCCAGTGTTCCTAAGAACTCTCTCCGGGGCTTGTTGTGGTTAAAATTACTCTGATTCATGATCATCTGGTTTAGGTGAGTATAAATATTTATTGATCAATCAGTCTGGAAAATTAAAAGCGGGTTATAAAAACCATAATCAAATATAACCAATAAAACAGAAAAAACTCAAAAGGCAACCAAAAAATTAAATGTCGCAACATCTAATTTTTTGATTGCTCATTTCCTATGAAAACAAGTCTGAAGAAATTTTATTTAGAAATAGAATCTCACAAAAATGGCTGAATCGGTATACAGGGAAGTTGATTCTACATCTTCTGAATCCGCATCACCTGGTGTTTCTTTGTAGCTTGAATATTTCAATCCAAGCTCACCACCAATTCCAAATTGTCCTCCAAGAATGTGCTCATACCCAAGCACAGGACCCACTGCAAAGCGTTTGAATTTATCTTCTATATTCTGTCCTGAGCCATTTTCATAATTAAATTTTCCACCTGCGTAATTAAATTTGATGCCTCCCATTATTACATTGGCATTAATTCTTTTGGTTCCAAGCAAACCAATACCAACATCAAGTGCATTTGCTTTGGAATCATCTGATTTGTTATTCCTTGAATAATAGCCAAGTTCAATTTCGGTACGGAATCCTTTTGTAGCGTTAATTGCAAAGTTAAATTTAGTGAGCGGCACACCTTCAAATTCTTCCAGTATGTTGGCAATTCCAAAAGGCTGAAAGGAAATTCCTGCTCCAAAGGTTTTATACTCCTCAGCAGGTGGCTGAACCGGTGCTTGTGCATGCACTTGTAAATTGGCTGCAAAAATTAAAAATAACGCAACCAAATAAAATGAATTTGACTTTTTCATGATTTTAAGTTTTAGCAATTGGTTTATATGTGATTGTTATTTTACTGTTTATTATGCAACTCAATTATTGCTGGTTGCAGATGTAAAATTATATCACCCTTATGGTGCTGCGAAATTGGCCGATACTATACTGCTATTTATTTCTGGCAAAAAACAGAATCAATATAACGCCACAATCGGATTGTGATACTTTCTGCCAAAAAACATTGAAACGATGCTGAATTTGGTAAAAAATACTAAAATCCGGCAGTCAACATTTTCCTGAAAAGGCAGCAATGATAAATTTTTAGGTTTTTCCGGAGTGTAATTTCTTTACCCCAAAAATAAATGCATAAAAAAAGGCCGGAACAACTTCCGGCCTCATCACTATTCACACAACAACTTATTTTTATTCCACACTGATTTTAGAAATGCTTCTATCAGTTCCATTTATTAATTCCAGGAAATAAATTCCAGGTGACAACTGACGAATGTCAATATCGATTTCATTTGTTCCTTCAACTGAAGTTCCTTTTATTAGCATTTGTGTTTTTCCTGACAAGTCAGTAACGCGAATCTGCTGATTACTTTCTGTCACAGATTCATACTGCACATGAATTTCTTCGTTTGCCGGATTAGGGAAAATGACTGCATCAAAGGTTTCGGATGTTTCATCTGCCGAAAGGCGACAGCTGAAAGCAACAGTAACTGAACGATACACACCGGATCCGCATGCATTGTTTGCTTTCACACGAACATAACCTGCAGTAGCAGCGAAATTTACAGTCACCGCAGTTGCAGTGGTTATCATGGTTGCAGTAGTAGATGTAGTGGTTCCATCATTAATTCTTCCGCCACTTGGCACATTCCATGTATAATTTACAGCGCCCGCTACCGGAGTTGTTGAGTATGGCACACCTACTTGTCCGGAACAGGGAGTCAGCGTACCGGTGAGAGGAGAAGGTTGTGCAGGAGTAGCAGCAACAGTTAAAGTACGCGCTGCACTTATGCCGCATGCATTTGACGCAGTAACGCTCAAAGTTCCTGTTAGATAATTTGGAGTGAAGGCCGCGGCGATGCTATTAGTTCCCTGCCCGTTTTGTACGCTTGCACTTCCTGTTGAAAACGACCAGTTATATGTAATGCCTGCAACATTCGTTACCGTGTATGGAATATTATTTCCATTGCACACATTATTTGCAGCACCCGAAATTGTTGCCGGTTTAGCAGGAGTATTGCGATCAATTTTTCTTTTTCTTACAGGTCCCGGTCCGCAAGCGTTAATTGCAACTACCTTAATTGTATCAGCTGCAACGAAACCTGCATTGTAGGTTACTGTTACGGAATTGGTTCCTTGTCCGTTTGTGACAGTACTTCCAACAGGTGGTGTCCAGTTGTATGAAGTAGCACCGCTCACTGCAGTGATAGAATAATTAATAACGCTTCCCGGACATACTTTTCCGATTCCTCCCGGAGAGGAAACCGCACCTGGTTGCAAAGGTAGAGTCGACATCGATATGGTAGCAGTTCGTGCAGTACCTGATCCGCACGCATTATTTGCAGTTACTGAAATAGTTCCACCTGCCGTACCACTTACAAGTGTGATGCTGTTTGTTGTGGATGTTCCGCTCCATCCTGATGGCTTCGTCCAAGTGTATGAAGTAGCACCGGGAACGGAACTTACGCTATAAACTGTTGAAGTGGATGGACAAACAGTTGTAGTTCCACTAATGGTTCCGGGTTGTGCAGGAAGTGCGTTTATGCTTACCGTTACAGTTCGGGTGGTACCGGTTCCGCAGTTATTGACTGCAGCAACAGCTACTGTTCCTCCTGTTGCACCTGCAGTTGCGGTGATACTTATTCCTGTAGAGGTTCCTGTCCATCCAACAGGTAACGTCCACACATAAGATGTGGCTCCTGAAACTGCACCAATTGAATAAGTTTGTGATGATCCCTGGCAAACAGAAGTGCTGCCAATAAGGTTGCCCGGCTGCGACGGAATTGCATTTGAAGTTACGGCTAAAGTTTTTGCAGGACTGTTTCCACAGGAATTAATTGCAATAACCGAAACAGTTCCACCGGTACTTGTTTGTGAAACAGTAATACTATTGGTAGTGGAAGTTCCTGTCCATCCCGATGGAAGTGTCCATAAATAACTAGTAGCTCCCGCGACTGCAGTTACGGAATATGTTTGTGAAGAAGGAATACAATAAGAAGTAATTCCGCTGATTGTTCCCGGTTGAGGTGGAGGCTGACATCCTGAGCAAACAGCAAGACAGGAAGCATTATTTACATTATTAAGAATCACTGCCAGAGGCTGGGAACCAAATCCATTGTTGAAGTTGATTCCAACACCACTTACCAGGTGACAATAACTCATAATTGTTCCACTGGTAGGAAGGGGACCTGTAGCACACGACCCCGAACCGTTATATCCCGCCGCATCTCCGCAGCCATCAATAGCAGTACTGTTACCATTCCACACACAATCATGAGTATGTCGTGAACCGAGAAGGTGACCGTCTTCATGAGTTACCACTTCAGCAGTCCATGAATAAGTGGGAACAGTGTTGTAAGAAGAACTGATTCCCATGTATCCCATTTTGTATTGTGTAGCTCCACAAAGTCCATTCACATAAGCAATTCCACCACCACCTGCATAACCAACAAGGTTAGCAAGATCTCCGGCGAATGAAGTACGGTATGCACCAAATTGATTCAGATAATTACTGGTAGAAGGACCTGTGTATGGATCAGTGGAAGTCCACACAAAAAGAGTTTGTAAAGTAATTGATACACCATCATTATTGTAAAGTGTGGATACCTGGTTGAAAACACCTTGAATATAACTGTTCACGACTGCAATATCACTTCCTTTGCCTACATAAATATCATAATCGATTTCATAAAACCAATCCACACAATTTGTGGTGAGGACTCCAGGTGTATTGTTATTTTGAGGTATCGGATATGCATTGGCAAGATTGGAAGTATTAGCGCTGCATTCATATGTGAAAGCAGGAATCAGATCCTTGTCGTTGTAAAACACATATTCATTTGCGTTAGTTTCTTCACGTTCTCCCAACACATAATTTCCGGCATCATTACTCAGTATTCCCATGGTTTCCTCTTCAGAAAACGAAAAGCTGACAACGGAATTCATATCATTTTCAATCATCCCCCGGTAATGCACAATAGGATTCAATTCGCTGTATTTTCTACCGTCACTCGTTTCAAGGGTAAATCCGTTGGCTGATATATTCACCTTATATAACAGCACCTGGAAGCCGGTGCTCAATCCTACTCCCGGAATAGATACCCGGATAAATTCCGGTTGAGATTGCAGCAAACCTTTCAGAGCTGAGCTGTTTATTTGTAAAAGGGTATACTTCTTAATAGTATTTGAAACCTGCTTGTTAAATTGTGAAGGTGCAGGCAGAAACAAATTTGTTTGATGGAAATTGACGTTGCTTTGAACCAGTTCATTCACTTTGAGAGCTATTTTTCCAGGTTCACCGGCTTCCCGCCCTTTGGCAGGAATAATTACAGATAAAGAAAGTGCCATCAGCATAACGACAGCAAGCACGGGATTTTTGATCAGTAGTTTATTCATGGGTATATTTTTGAATGGATAATCAGAACGAATTCAAAGAAGTTGATACAGTGCAAAATCTCTTGCCGGGCTTTCACCCACCTAAGCTCCGAACGGTTGGAGCCAGGGTGGATATAAGTTGTGTGCTTAAAAACGGTGGCCAAATTGAGATCTGCAGGTTCAAATATAATTAGCAGATCTATTATAATGAGTGATTGAAAATCAATATTTTATAATTAATTGATTTTCATCTTATTAATTTTGTAAAAGTTATCAAATTATCCATTCACCTACCTTTTTTTGCCATTTACCCATAAAATTTAACCGTTTACCCAACTTTTCTGCGACCCTGTTGGGGACCTATAATTGTGATAAGACCATACCCGGAATAGGGGATTTTCTTGGTTAAATCCAATTGGCGTAAAAACGGTATATCATGAATTTTCATGATTTTTATGTTTACCCATTGCGAGTCAATTTAGGAAAGCACACTTTTGGTAAATAATCCAACTTTTATGACTGTAAGGGAAATTGAAATAATAAAATTGGTAGCCACAGGCAAAACCAATACAGTGATCGCACAGGAGTTGAATATCAGTAAACACACTGTGGTCACTCACCGGAAAAACATCAACCGTAAGCTCAACGCTTCAAATCCGGTGATCATGTTGGACATGGCCAGACAACGCAGGATCATTTAGTAATTTTTGATTCCTGATTTGTGGTGAAGTGTACTTAACCTTTTGTCGATTTTGATAAAAGGATGGGAAAGAATTTATTTGAATTTAGAGTTGATAATTGAAACAAAACCCCGACAGTTTAATCTGCCGGGGTTTTGTTTTTGAAAAGTGTATCATGTGATGACTATATTCGGATTTAATTATTGGATTTGTATATCCGTATAGATTAGTAATTCGTAGCCTTTATTTCGGAATCATAAAGCTATCCTGGATAAACACTTATCCTCTGCCTTACGCATCTTTAACTTTTCTGCATCCGTTTTATCGCCGTAACCGCATAAGTGCAACAGGCCATGTGCCATGACGCGATGCAGTTCCTCAGAAAATTTTACCTGGTACTGATATGCGTTTTCTTTCACGCGATCGATGCTGATAAAAATATCGCCACTTATGATAGGTGTTCCCGGTTCTGAAGTGGGGAAGGTGACGATGTCAGTAAAATAATTGTGATCGAGATACTGCTTGTTTATTTTCTTGAGATAAATGTCGCTGCAAAAAATATAATTAAGAGTATCAATTTTCTTCTTCTCCACCGACGCACATTTCATTAACCAGGAACGAAGCACGATTTTGTTTTTCAGAGTGTACGAAACATCTTCAGAAAAGAAATTAACATGCGATTCAGGCATTCGGTTGGGATTTGCTTGTTACAGCATAATTCGAATATTGTGGGAAACAATTCTCAAGAAAAATTATAACCCGCCAACTGCCGCTGCTTACTGCCAACTTTTTAAGCCAGTGTATCGTTGTGCGTCTTGAAATAAAGCTCCACAACTTTTCCGTTATCGGAAAAAATAACCTGGTCGGCTAAGTGTTTCATTAAAAATACTCCACGGCCAGTTGGCTTCTCCAGGTTCTCAGGAGCAGTTGGATCAGGCAGGTTGTAATAATCAAAACCTTTACCCTGATCGGTGATAGTAAACATGATACGATCACCATCGATCTCATAAGTAACCTTCACCTGTTTCGCAGGATCACAATCGTTACCGTGAACAATGGCATTATTTACGGCTTCTGTAACAGCCACTAAAATGTTTCCATAAGAATCTTCATGGATGTCGTACTCATTTTTCAAATCATCAATCACTTTTTCAATGATGTTGATGCTTTGTGGTTGCGATACAATTTCAAGGGTGTTCGTGTATTTGGTGGAGCTGGTCATGCGGTACTCAGTTTTCGAGGGTTTGAAAGTAATAATTTACCAGGTTTTTATAAAATGCATTTAATCCGGGAGGGATAGTTTTTAATAACTCTACCTCCTTCATTTTCAATTTCTTATATTCTTCAAACTGGCCGGTGTTCCGGAACAGATCATCCTGGCCTTCGTTCGACTGGCGTTTTTCGTCCTGTTCGCGCTCCCGCTCAGCTTTTTCGCTTTCCAGTAAACGGGTCAGAATCTCTTCCTGACGGTTGATAGTTTCCTGTGTTATCTTCTTGTTGACAAGGTCTTTTTCGGTTTCTTCCATCTGTTTGGCAACCTGATCGAGATTTCCAAGTGAACCTTGTCCGTCCTTGTTTTCCTGGCTATTCAATTTTTGCAATTCATTGCGCAGAGCTTCCTGTTGAGCAGCAAGTCGGGCAAGTTCTTCACTCATACCGGCACTGCTGCCTTCACCACCTTTTTTCTTACCATCGCCTTTTTGATCCCCCTCCATTTTTTTCTTGAGGGCTTTCATCTGCTCATTAATCTTTTGCTGCATTTTTCTTGCCTGTTCGGCAGAAGGTGAAGGTTTTCCACTGCCGGGCTTTTTACAATTGCCGCTTCCCTTTTTCTGTTGTTGCTGTTGCTGCTGTTGTTGTTGCATCTGATCAAAAGCTTCAGTAAGGATCAGTGCAAGATTATTAACCGAAGTCATTACATACTGTTGTTCGCTTCTTGCCTGTGGCACAAAACGATCCTGAAGATGTCCGATTGATTTGCCAATGTTATCGTTAATGGAAGCGATTTCAGTGTTTACAATACTGCTGATTTGAGAAACCCGTTTGCTTAACGCGAAGAGAGAATCTTCAAGCACTTTTGCATCGTCTTTCAATTCACGCTGCCTTTGTGAAAGTTTGGTATACCTTGGATTATTTACATCAATAGTTTTTAATTCTTCCATCAGGCTCTCCTGGTTGATGGAGAAGCGGATGAGATTTTCAAGTAAAGCGCGCAAAGCCTGCATGTCTTCTTCCGCCTGCTCTTCTTGCTGCTTGTCCTTTTGCTGTTTCATCTTCTGCGAAAGCTGATCCATTTTTTCTGAAGCACTTTTCTGTGACTTGCTGGCTTTCTTCGATTGTTTTTGGCCAAGTTCTTCTTCACTCTGCTCCATGTCCTTCTGAATATCATTCATCTCCTGATCATTGTCGCCGATTTCCTGAGGGAATTCCAACTCCTCATTTTTCTTCTCCAGATCAGCCATCTCTTTTTTGAGATCTTCAAAATCTTTGTTCAGTTCATCCTGACTTTGTTTCAGAGAATCAGAATTGGTTTTTCCTTCCTCTGTTTTTTCTGCTAGATCTTTTTGATCCTTTGAAAGTTCGTCAAGCTTGTCAATTGTTTCCTGGAGTTTTTTCTCTACTTCCAGTTGCTTGAAAAGTTCCAGTGTGCGGTCAAGTTCTTTTTCAAGATCTTTCTGATCGAGTTTCATTTTCTCCACCATTTCCTTCACCTGTTCCTTATTCAGTTCCGCCAGTAATTTCTCCAGCTCGCGCATCAGCTTCTTCATTTCTTCACTCATCAGCTTCTCGAACAATTGATCAAGCTGCTGCTTTTTCTCCATTATTTCTTCGCTGTTGCGACGATATTCATTTTCCTTTGCGTTGTTCTGCTGGTTCTGTTTTTTAAGATCTTCTACCTGCTTTTCTAATTCCTTTTGCTGCTTTACAACATCTTCAATTTTTTTACGATCGTCGTAGTTGAGATTTTTCTTTTCAAGCATTTCACGGGCGATTTCGCTCATGTCCTTCTGCAATTTTTTACTTTGTTGAATGCTTTTCTCCATATCCGATTTCAATTTATCGGCATTCTTATCGGCATCTTTTGCAAGTTCTTCAAGAGTAGGAGCCCTGAAAATCATAGACTGAGTGCGTGAAGATTTCGGACCACTTACGCCGTCGTTGTCCCACACCTCAAAATAATATTCAATTTCTTCACCAGGCTCCACCATCAGTTGTTTCATATTCCATGAATGGAAGAATTGATCCTGGTTTGAATTTTTGTTGATGGAAAGCACTTCGGTTTTCAGATCCTTACTTCTCGGATTTTCTTCTGATGTTTTTATAAAACGATAGGTGAAGGATAGTTTGCTGAAACCATAATCGTCACGGATCATACCCTTAAAATAAAGCAGCTGGCTGCTCATGGAATCCTGTTGTTGCTCCGATTGAATTGTTGGATACAGATCTGGAACTACATTTACAGCATACTCCATCGGCTCTTTAGTTTCCATGAACTCGTTGGAGGGTTTCACAAGATAACCAGAGCTTTTTGTAAAGCTGCGTGAGTATGTGAAAAGATTGCCTTCGGGTTTTAATTTATAAGTGGTATCGCGAAACTCAAGTTTCAGCGCCTCTGTATTACGGGCATTGAATTCCCACTTCACTCTTGTGCCGGCAGGAATGGTAAGGTCGCCGGTGTTGTTGAGTTGCTCAGGTTGTTTGCCGATGTATGCAGGATAAACCAACGATACATTAAAGTTCAGCACTGAAGGATTTGGAATTGCTTCAAGCGTATACTCACGCGACGAATAACCATCAGCGAACAAGTGAAATGAAGTTGACTTTTGAATGTTGCGAAAAGTGTAATTGAAATTCAAACGGTTTTCTTTATCAAGGCGAAATTGATTCCCGTCGATTTCAATGTACACATCATTGGGTACCACCTTGCCATCAACCTTTACTTCGAGATTAAAATCTTCAGATTGAACAGCCTTCAGGTTTTTATTTTCGATTTCAAAAATGAAAGGTGCAGGGGTTTCAAAATGCGTGGAATGTTTCATCAGCCGCTCAGTGCCATCAAACAAAAGACTGGGCGCCGCGAATAAAATTATCAGCATCAGAACCAAGGGAACCACCGCATACCTGGCATACTTACGGTTCTTGCTCAGGTCAATAGCTGAGGCAAAAGGAACCGGCTTCAATTCCTCGATTTTTTGGTCGATACTGGCCAGCATCAAAGCACTGTTGTTGCCAAGTCTGTCGGATTCAGCCTTTAACTGCAAAGTATTCAGCAGTTTATCCTTGACATTGGCAAAATGGGTTCCTATAATTGAAGCGGCCTGTTCGTGGGAGATTACTTTACCCAACCTGTTGAGGTGAAAAAGAGGGGTGAGCACCAGTTTCCACAGAGAAACGGCTGCAGCTATCAGGAAACTCCAGAATAGTATCGTCCTTACAGCGATTCCAAAGTGGCCGAAATACTCCAGACTTGTGAACACAAGCCAGGCTCCCAGCAAAGCGGTAAACACATAAATCCCACCTTTAATAAGCTGATTCTTATAGTACTTACGGATGAATTCATCCAGCTTATTTAGAAGTATGTCGTAGTTGGAAGTCATTAATAAAACGCTGTCGTCACGCCTGTTTACGAAGATACACTTTTTGGTTACAATTCCCAGTCAGCTTTACGTCAATGTTATCCGTCCACTATTGTGGAATACTTTTTCCGAATACCACTATCGGTTGTGAGCCTGCCGAACCTTTCCGGTTGGTGAGCTTGTCGAACCACGAACCACAAAATTAATAACGCAGAATGACAAAAGGAGTTATGTAGAAACGCAGAAAATTCATGTAGGAAATATCGTGTACAAAAAAAGCGATTCATTTGAATCGCTTTACGAATCAATTTTTTAAATTTTTTTCTAAAATCAAAACTGCCTACTGCCTACTGCCTACTGCCTACTGCCTACTGCCTACTGCCTACTGCCTACTGCCTACTGCCTACTGCCTACTGCCTACTACGACTTCGGCGCCGAAGCAGGAGGCAATGGCGGAGGCACTATATTATTAACCGGTTTAGTCGTTTTCAGGTATGCAAAAATTGCCTTGAGCTCATCATCGGTCATGTTTTTATACATAGGCCAGGGCATTGGAGGAAGCAAATCTCTCCCCGACTCAAGTCCTTTGTATTTACCTTTTCGGATGGCAGTTATAAAAGTGCTTTCCTGCCAGTTACCAATTCCTGTTGCATCTGAAGTCAGGTTAGCAGTGTATGAAACGCCCCAGGGACCTACCCAGGCAGTGAGGTCATTGGTCACAACCAGCCCTTTGCCTTCCATTTCTTTCCGGTTCACATCGGGAGCGGGTGCATTTGCAGGGTGTCCTGATAAAGCTAAACTGTAGTCAATGTCCGGTCCATGATCGGTCATCATTTTTGGTGAATGACAATCATGACATCCGCAGATGGTCACCAGGTGCTCACCCCATTTTTCCTGGGTATCATATCCGCCATAAGTTGGTTTAGGTGTTTCTGCTACTGCAGTTTGTTCAACAGGCGGGGAACAGAACGAAAACAATAGTACGACTGATAAGCAGGCCGCGCCCACAATAATAGTAGTGTTTTTCATGATAGGTGAATTTATAGCATTACTGTTTGGTGAATTATATGTAAAATTAGAAGTATATCTGAATGTGCCAAATATTTTTTGGATACTGAAAATTGCTGCCCGGTATCCCATTTAAGTTTGCGTTAAATGCAAAAGGGATCGCTTTTTATAAGCGACCCCTTTTGTTAAAATAATCCCGAAGAACAATCTCGCAGTTCCTGTCAATCGTTATCTGTTATAACAAGTTTTACAAACTTTTCATTTCCGTTTTTAAAATTCATAAAACGTATTGAATATAATCCACCTGCAAAATCAGAAATATTTACAGTTGATTGTAACTCCGGGCGGATTGTTTTTACTACCTGCCCAATGCTGTTGATGAAAATCGCCTGATCAAAATCAGAATCACTTTTCATCACAATATTGATTTGATCACTTGCAGGATTCGGAAACACCGCCACATTATTTTTCGAATCATTTTCATTCAATGATGTGCCCGAACAATTGTAGTTGCTGAAGGATGTTGGATAAAGAAATCCGAATGCACCAGTTCCGTTAGGACATCTTCCAAAAGCAATATCATCTGATTGACCCCCATAAGTAATGCTATCGATAACAACATTTGCACCGTTACTGAGCATCAATTGTTCTCCGCTGGAAGAAAGCTTGAAGTTACAATGCAGGAATGATGGAGTGGAAGGATCTTCATCTGCCCAGAGCATAAGAAAACCGTATGGAGGGATAAACGTGTTTGGCGGAAATGCATATTTTGTTTTGTTGCTGAAATCATCAGTCAGGTAAGTGCCATAAAGTGCCAGCTGTGATGAGGTGTTATTATACAATTCAATCCAGTCGGCATGTATTCCTGCTTCGTTAGTCGCATCAGTAACGTTCCATGAAAGAAATTCATTAATCACCACTTCTCCGGGATTAGGATTTCCTGATTGACTCTGTAGCGAATAAAATTCATGTTCAGCTCTTTCAGGCGAGAACATTCCGGCATCGTTATTTTCAGCATAAATATAATACTGAGTGAAAAGAGCAGTGATTGTTAAAGTTACGCCATATACATTGTCACCTGAGCCGCCATCATTATGAGCGCCATCGTCAAACATTTGTACACGAATGAATTTGTCCGAAGCAGAACCACGACTTCCGAGGTAAACTGAATTACTGTTGGTATTGGCTACGCTTGCAGTAAAGTCCACTGTGCTGTTTAATGCAGGTGAAGCATTACTAACATTCACATTTGTTATAACAGGAGGTGCATATTGAAAGTCTGCATTGTTTTGAAGAAATGTTGAACGTGCATTCATCAGGTTGCTGATGCCTGGCACGGTATAACTACCAACAGGATAATCGGTATTCATTCCTCCCTGGAATTGCGAATAAGAGAAAAATTTATTGTTATCGGATTGTACCGCAGTATCAACAAGTGCTTGTAATTGTGTTCCTGTGGTTGCAAAGTTTCCGCTCACAAAATTTTCATTGTTGATTGTGCGGGCGTGAGCGATGTATTGTTTCTTTAAAGAAGGATTTCCAAGAATTGCATTTATCAGAGGCCAGTATGGATCAGTTGCATGGAATGTTGGCGACAACTGTTGCATGTTCGTAACTGAGAGACTTCCCATGCTGCTGTTACCGGAACCTACAAAAGGAAATCCTCCGAATGCCATATTCAAATCCCAAACAATCGGATTAAAACGATTGGTGTTGTCCTTGTACAGATAGTAGTTCTGACAAAACACCCCGGTATAGCTGTCCAGATTGACAAGCACTGAATTAAATGCCAGCATCCAGGCCAGTCTGTCAGCATCCATCACAGAACTGATACTGCTTGCATAATTTGTAACTGTATCACAAAGTCCAACCAGTTCATTCCATCCGTAATCAGATTTCAATTCATAATAATTGAAGTATCCGGTACTGTCAGCCAGTGGAATATATTTTAGATTGCTTTTGGTAGTAGGACCTGCAGCGACAATTGGATTGCATTTAAAAAATGTGTTTGATGAGGAATTGAAATAGGTGGAACAAAAATCTTTGTTGATGCTTTCGTCATTTGAATAAAGTCCGATATAACTTCCGTTGATATATAATTGTGCAAAATTGGAACGCGGACAATCCATGTAATTTTTTAGAATACCATAAGCCATCACTTCCCTGATCATGCTTGGGTCATCGTATCCGTTTCCAAGTTTTATATCTTTAATTCCCTGATAGGATTGACCATTCACGTGATTGAGTTCAATGTGAATCGGGTTTTTGGTATATGTGGAATCATAGGAACTGTTTCCTTTATATTTAACACCCACGCTGTCATATTGTACACCATTTACTTTTACCCAATCGGCTACCACATAATCATCAGCACCATATTTGGAAGTATCGAGCTGATAGTCCCAGTTGGATTGAGCAAAATAAACTTCAATTTTTTGAATGGTATTGAGATCGTAAAATGTCGTTTGCGACCAACCTTTTTGTAATCCTGTTAAAACCAGGAGACATCCTATGAGCAGGAACCTTGCTTTCAGCATCAATGAGTAGAAATAAATTTGTTATTCAAAAATAAGTTTTGCTGTTTTAGTTTCTGCGAAAGCATCCTCAAGCCTGATAAAATAAATGCCGGCATCCAGCAGTTCTCTTTCAATCAATAAAGTTTGACCTGCAACATTTTCATAGCGACGAACAGTTCTTCCGGTCATATCTTGAATTACCAATGTGTGAACTGCAGAAGAATTATTCCAGGAAATATTTACTGCATCAATTGCAGGATTTGGATATACCGAAACTTTTGATTCATTTGAGAATTCAAGATTTCCAAGGGAGCAGGGAATGCACGACCCAAAACAGACCAGGTTTATCAGTGTATCACTTGATACAACAATTTCGCGATTGCTATTTACTGAACACATCGCAGGAACTATTTCCTCAGCGCCCAGATTGTTGCCGTTAAAAAATTTATACTCATAAGTCCCTTGTGGAACATATGTCATGATTTCATAAATATACGGACCGTTGGTATTATATGAACCGAAGCTGTACATGATCGTTGTGGCAGGATCAAATCCCTGGAAGTTTCCTGCAATGTGCACACCGTTTGAAGATGGAGTTTCATGGGCCATATCCACGAAATAACGAACCATGGTCAATCCTGCAGGCGCATTCTGTCCGAACAACAATGCACCAATGTTGGTAGTGTCATTCGCGAGCGAATCAATATAAATCCAGCGGTTGTCATTAAAATTATAACCTACACGTGAAGGTTCCGGTACAAATTCAACTTCATAAAACAGATCACCATTCACAAATTTATATTCGTATTTCTGAAATGCAGGAATGTCGACAATGATACTGTAAATATCAGTACTGCCTTCCTGAGTTAGTGAAGTAGTTGCAGAATTCCAGTCACCTCCGCCAAACCCGGCTGCCGTCTGGAAATCACCTGAAATATGCATTCCGGTAGTGTTGATTATTTGTCCGGTCATGTCGCATGCAAATCTTACTTTTTTTGCAAACGTGACAGAAAATATTGAAGCCAGGATCAGGGTAAGTGTTAATTTTTTCATGGTAGTTGGTTCGAAAGCAATATGATTAGTTGGTCAATGAAATTTTCCGGGTAGTAATTAGCTGATCGTTATTTGTCAGTCTGATGAAATAAATTCCATGAGGGTAACCGGTAAGATTCACGGAATTGCGTTGTTTCAAATCCATCAAATCTTTTCCTAATGCATCAAATACTTTTATGTCATACAACATTTCCTGTGAGGCGCCTGTAATTTGAAAAACACCATTTGAAGGGTTCGGATAAATGGAAATCGATGCACCGTTATTCAATTCATTAATTCCTGTGGCAATTGTAAAATGATAATCTGTTGAATACCTGTATACGCAACCGTTAGTATCAGTAATCCGAACAATGTAAATTCCGTCCTGAGTGGGAACATATACCGGATCGGTAGCACCTGCTATCAGCTGGCCATTCATGTACCACTGATAAGTAGTTGCAGGAGTTGAAAACAGGGAGTCGTTGAGTTCAGAAACCAAAGGTAATGCGGGAGGTGTGTTGAATACATAACAGCTGTCGTAGCGAAATGCTTTAGGTACAGAACCACTTGCTATTTTAGACCAGAGTAAAGTTCCAGCCGCATCAAATTCCTTTATCACTCCAGCTGTTGCGATGCAGAGTAACGTATTTCCATTAGGCAACACCTGGAAATTTCCCATATTACTATTGTAGCCTCCACTAGCCTGGCGGATGGAATAGGAAGCAGGTAAATATGCAGAACCCGTAGTGATGGTATAATTATATCCGCTCAATGGTGCCTGTACCTGGTCAGCACAGGAAGCATTTGATGAAATACCTTTATTATTATATGCGCATAAATATCCGGCATTCGGAACACCTTCTGGATTCCAGTGTGCATCATGAGTGACATTCAGAATTTGTGTTCCTGTTGCACTATAAGCCGCAGGATGTCCCCACCTGTAAAGTATGTCGCCACCTTTTCCTGAATTTCCTCCTGAATGAGAAGCGGCTTCTGCAGTTGTAGTGCTATGATCAATCACATAAATTTCACTCATGTTGTGCGACGTCCATGTGATTTGATTCAGAATAGGATTGAATGAAAGTCCATTCATGTGCAGCCAATCCTTTTGAGTATTGTAGTTTATGTTTAATAATTCAGGATGATTCACAATTGAAGTTTGATAATTTGCTTTCAATGGATCCACATTCTGCACTAGATGATCCCATGCATGCCATTCCCAAACCACATTCCCACCGTTAGTGCCGACAGGTTCAATTTCCACAATTTTATCAGGCCACATTTCAATACTTTGAGTACAGCCTGCAGCGGAAGTTTCGGAAGCAGTTTTGCGCTCATACGCAATCAACAAGACATTGCCATTTGGCATGGGAGCTACATCGTGGTGTGTGCAATATTGTGTGGTGGAATAAACGAAATCCCAAATGACTGTTCCACTGTAATCTACTTTTTGAACTTGTCCGCAAATAGGTCCACCAGAAAATGAATTACCGGATTTTGCAACGGTTCTCAACAAAACACCTCCTGGAAGAAGGTAAGATGAATAACCTGTTTTGGTTGCAGTAGTGTGGGTCCATGTATGAAAATTAGTTCCGTTGGTGTCGATGAGGTAGGTGGTGGTTCCATTCATCGTACTGTAAAGAGTGTAATCACCCCATTGCTGTGCATTTGTTGAATAAACGGTTGTCAAAAAAAACATAGATAAAATCAGAAACTTCAATAGTTGGTATTTAAACATAGTAATAGGTTTTGTGATTTTTAAAGTAGGTTATTCCAGCCAAATCAGACCGCAGTAACTAACAGAGGTTTAACCAAGTGTTAAATTAATATTAATAAGAGTAACGAGGCCTTAAATGAGGTAAAAACTTTGAAAAGTGCAAAGATTTAAATCATTCAAAATGAAGGAAAAAAACATATTAGGTTGAATATCAATTAAGAAGAATCTAAATCAGAATTGCATACTCCTTGTGAGTGATAGCAAGAAATAGAGATCCCATTCAGTGTGCCTGGTCATAAAAGCAATGATACACTGAATGGGATGTTGATTATTTGATTAGTATTTGATCAACTTTTCATTGTAAACACCATGCACGCCTTCAGCAACAATCATATACAATCCTGCAGGTAAATTTTCCAGGTTAATTTGAGTGATTGCTGATTCAGGAATGATACGTTGTTTAGTTCTTCCAAGCATATCAGTTAATGTGATTGAAGTAATGTCACCCGGATTTTTCCCGGTAACGGTTACCAAATCATGTGCGGGGTTAGGCCGCAACTGGATGGAAGCATTATTTATTTCACTAATGCCAACTGAAATGTCAATTGTATTGTAAATCGTATTTGTAATTACAGGTGGATTGAAATCAAAATATATTCCGGCAGTGTTCTCGAGAATATATGGGAAAACAACTTGTTCCAGTGCCGGTGTATGTGTCATTGAGAAACTAAACAACCCGTGACTTGCAGATTCATTTGTATTGCTATCAGGTAACAGTATGTTATCATAATGAACCTTCAGAATATTTTGTCCGGTAATTTCCCAATTACAGGTATGCGAACTCCCCAGCATTTCAAAACTGGTAATATCCAGGTATTCATTGAGAGTATCAACCAGCATTACATTGAATGCAGTATCGTTTCCTGTATTCTGGAATTCGATAGTATATCTGAAGAGTGAATCCACATCCACCAAATAATAATTTTGAGGATCCCATCCTGGCCATACCGATTTTGCGTTGGGATCGAAACTTCCTGTAATCATTTGCTGATGAAACTCGGTGTTGTTGGAAAGATTTGGTTCCGGTTGATTGGCATTTAATGTTGCAAAATTTGTCAGCATTGTTCCGATGAGTGCAGGATTGGGAGGAACCAGAAAATTGAGCTGGACAAAATTATTTCCGAACGATCCTATCGTGGGAAACTGAATTGTAATTTGTGATGGCCCTGTTACTGTGTATGGAAGAGATGAAGATGTCAGCGAGAGTATGCCGTCATAGTCAAGTACAACTTCCGGTGCGTTTGCTACAATATAACTTTCGTTCCATATAGAAAGGTATAAATTATATGTAAATCCGGGACGTGCAGCAGATGCAGTAAGATGTAATGACAAATCAAGATCTGTTCCGGTGCTGTCACCAAGATCAATGTTTGTAATAGTACTATTGCCAGAAGAAAGTGCGATTCCACTCACAGTGCAAACACTGGTGAATTGGCCATTATCAACTGTTTCAGCCAGGTAATTTCCATAAGGCAATGTAGCTGTATAATTTCCGGCATTATCTGATGTAGCATAATAAGGTCCAGGGGTAAAGCGAACAATTCGTGAAGGCAGAAATGGTTCTGAAACATCATTTATACAATTCGATGTCGAATCAAGATATACTTTACCACTTATGGTTCCACAATTACTTCCCATATCCGGTATCGTTATGAGTATAACAGTATCACAGGGTGATATCGAGTTATCGTTAGTGACAGTTACGGCATAATTTCCCGGTAAAAGAGAAAGCATGCCTATTGTGAAACTCATACTTGACATCAAACCCGGTGAAGGACCTGTCCAAACCGCTGAAACTGGTGAACCCTGCACCTCGTTAAAGGTTAAAATAGCCTGACCATTATTCACACCACCACAAGCCGGTGTGATTTGAGCAGAATAATTGAAAGTATTGTTAACAGGGTAGGCATATGTTGGGTAGGCTGTGCCAGTGCACCCAAGGGCATCAGTAACAAATACTGTATACATGTCCGTAGCACAAATATTTTCCACAGTTGGAATTGCTGTTGGACCGAATGTGCCAATAGGGTGTGACAAACTGGTGCCGATATTGTATGGAGGTGTTCCATTCATATAACTTACGCTGAGGTAGGCAATACCATTGCACATACTGTTACATGGGTGTGTAATTCCCATTGAATTGGGCATTACGTAAGAAAGGCTTCCTCCAATAACTTCGGCGGTGTCACCAATAATTGCAGTTGCACTGTCAACCGATCCCATCGCATCTGCTACAACAATTGTATAGGTTCCGGGAGAAAGATTATCCAGATTCTGTGTAGTTATTCCGTTTGACCACATATAATTGAAAGGTGGCGAACCTCCGAAAATTTCAACCGTAATGCTTCCATTATTGTTGCCGCATGCTGCATCCTTTGCAAGTAACTGAATGGAAAATGAAAATGAAGGAATGGAGAAGCAGCACAAGGCCACTACACAAATAAGTCTTAAATATCGCATGAGCCAATGTTTTTTGAGGAAGCAGAACAACGCTTCCGGATTAAAAATAGTCATAAATCCTGAGATTTCAAATTTCTGCCTTATCTGAAAGCAACAGTTTTGTACTTTTAAAGCATGAATTCAGAACAACTTAAAAATCTGCAAGCTCCTTTAAAGGAAAAATATCGGGAGGAACCAAAATCAGCTATTATTACGCTTAAAGCGGAAGGTAAAGTTGACGAAGGAATTACTTGTAAAATAGAAACAGGCCGTGCTCTTGTTCAGGCGGGATTGCATCCTGCAACAGGAGGTAATGGAATGTTTGCATGCTCCGGCGACTTATTGCTGGAAGCCCTGGTGGCTTGTGCCGGGGTAACACTTCAGGCGGTTTCGACTGCCATAGGCATTGAAATCCGAAATGGTTCAGTGAAAGCTGAGGGTGACCTGGATTTTCGTGGCACCCTTGGAGTATCGAAGGAAGCTCCTGTCGGTTTTCAGGCAATCCGCCTTTCATTCGTGTTGGATTGCGACGCGACTGAGGAGCAAATGAAAAGTCTGGCCAAACTTACCGAGCGATACTGTGTGGTTTATCAAACTCTTACTAATGGAGTAAGAGTGGAAACAACTTTTAACAAAAAATAAATTCCACTTACAATTTTACACCTGATAGAGGTGTTGTATCATTTGAATTTTATGGCGAATAACACATCTCCTCATGTATTGAACACCTCAGCAAATTTGCTGGGTTTTTGTTTGTTTGTAATTACTTCCCTGCATATTGCAAACCTCACTGAAACACTAGTCATTGATGAGCTGACATCCGTGATTGCTATTATCCTCACCGTGTCGTGTATACTTTCCTTTTTATCCATCCGCACGCTGAATGAAGCAAAGGAAAAAAAGCTCGAAATGATGGCTGACTACCTTTTTGTAGGTGCTTTGGTTGGGATTCTGGTTATCATTTTGTTGATCACCATGAATTTTATTGATTAGTATGAAATAGCATAACAATTAACCTATTATCAATGCATTGTAATATATTGTTGTTATTTAACACAGGCAGTATAATGCCTATATATTGGAAATTAATGTCCTAAAAAGGAATCATTGGTATTTTGATGGCGTTCATTTACATTCGTATTTAACAATCACAAATTCCGACAGATTAAATGGATGTCTTGAACCAATTTTCAGATAAATTTAAGACGTCCCGGCACATAGTCCAGCTCTTCATTTTTGTGATGGTAATGATTACTTCTGCTTCTGTAGCTCAAACGGAATCGGAAATAAAGGCAATCAAATCGGAACTGGCTGAAATTCGTAAGAGGGATCAAAAAACCAGGACTAACGGAGACTCTCTTGAATATATAGCATATATCGACAGTTGTAATCTTGCCCAGGTTGAAAGGTTGATTGCAAAGTATGGTTGGATGGGAAAAAGTGTGATAGGGGAAGCTGCGAACATTACTTTATGGGTAGTGATACAACATGCCGAACTTGAAACACAGGAGAAATATTATCCGTTATTAAAAAAATCGGTTGAAGAAGGTGAGTCGAATCCACAGGATCTTGCACTTTTACACGATCGTATTTTAATGCGGCAAGGAAAGAAACAATTGTACGGATCACAGGTAGTGTTCAATAAATCTACCGGGGACCCGGAATTTTATCCAATCGAAGATGAAAAAAATGTGAACATTCGCAGAAAGGAAGTGCAACTTGAACCGATTGAAAAATACGCGGAATATTTCGGAATAAAATATAAGCTACCTGACAATACAGGAGAATAATCAAATGACTGATAAAAATTATTTAAATAGCTTGAGAATTCCCACTATGGAAAATCCATTGAGGATTATGATGAGTGCATGTCTGAGTGGAATTACTTGTGGCTTCGACGGATCTGCAAATGGTGAATATCCTTCTGCACTCAGGTTGTTGAAATACGAAACTGTAAAGATTATTAAATTTTGTCCCGAAGATTTTTCATTTGGAACACCGAGAGAGATGTGTGATATTTATGGAGGAACGGGAATTGATGTATTGGAAGGGAAAGCCAGTGTATTGACAGAAAACGGAATTGACTGGACAGATGGAATGATTAAAGCATCTGAAAAAATGCTGGAAATTGCGGTTTCCGAAAAGATTGAATTAGCTGTATTGATGGATATCAGTGCAGCATGCGGAAGTCAGGTGATTTATGATGGGAACAGGTTTTCGGAAAACAAGGTTTACCAAATAGGAGCCGGTGTGTGCGCTGCCCAATTGATGAGAAATGGATTCAAAGTAATTAGTCAGCGTGATTTCGCTTCACTTGAAATTTTATATTCCAAATTAGATAATGATCACATCATAAATACATCAGCAATTGATCATCATGAAATATCCTGGTACAAGGAATATTTTGGCAGGTAATAAATGAAGATTTGTCATAAACACAATAAATCAAATTATGAAAAGAATTTTTATTTTGTGCTTTCTGTTTTCATTTACAACAGTGAAATCGCAAAACATCATTGACTGGGATGGAATTTATAAGTTGCAGCTTTCCGATTTCAAATCAACTGCTTCGCAAATTGGTGATGTAAACATTTACAGTCTGGCATGTGGCGCTGCGATTGACTTTGCATTTCACATGACAAGCGGGGAATTTATGTTTACCAAAAATTTCAATTCGAAAGTTAAATGCATATTCAACAGGGATGCATCCTCACTGGTGGCTACAGATACTTTGATGGCTTTGCAATTGCTGGACTTTGCTCGATACGATTTTGATTTAACGGAATTGTATGCACGCAAATTCCGGAAACGATTGTATGAAGAGAAAGGCGCCTTTTCAGATGCCAGCTTTTTCAAACCTGTATACGACGATATTCAAAGGGAATTTTTAGAAAGACATACTCTCGCGGCGAAAAACACCGATCTCGGACGAAATAGTGAGAAGCTAAGTGTACTGCATCAACAGGTATTGACTGAAATTGATGAACTCGCGGATTATTGTAAAACATGTAAGCCTTCGAAAAAGAAATAACAAGGATCACATTGTCAACAGCTGAAATAGACAACCTTCTTACCAAAGAAGTCACAGACTCGAAAACGCCGTCTGTCAGGTACCTTATTTTTGATAAGGATAAAATACTTCATTCATTTCATTATGGGAATGCGGATATCTTAAATCAAAAACCGGTAAGTGAGCAAACAACATTCTTAGGTTATTCTATTACTAAGACATTCACTGCACTTGCCATCATGCAACTTGCAGATCAACAAAAAATCGATCTTGATCTTCCTGTAATAAAATACCTTCCTGATTTTCCATACAATCCTGAAATTACTGTCAGGCAATTACTCAATCACACTGCTGGAGTTCCGAATCCAATTCCATTAAGCTGGATTCATCTTGCTGCAGACCACGCTTCATTCGATAGTAAAGCTTTTTTTCAAAAGATATATCGAAAGCATGCTAAAACTAAATCCAGGCCCAATGCCCGGTACGCTTATTCAAACCTGGGATATGTTTTACTGGGTGAAATAATTGAAAGTGTTTCGGGAAATTCTTATCAGGAGTATGTGCAGAAAAATATTTTAGATCGTCTGAAATTAAATCCGGGTGATTTGAGTTTTGCAATAGCAGATCCCGGAATGCAGGCAAAAGGATATCACAAAAGAAACACTGTATTATATTTTATGCTTGATCTTTTTCTTGATACTGATAAATTCATGGATCAAAAGGAAGGGAAATGGAAGTCATTCAAAAGTAATTATGTAAATGGTGCTGCTTATGGAGGATTGATTGGTACACCCAATGCACTGGTTAAGTATATTCAGGAACTGCTGCAACCCGAATCCAAATTAATTTCAAATGCAGGCCGAAAGGAAATGTTCACTGAAAACTATACGTCAAATGGAAAAGCCACCGGAATGTGTTTGTCGTGGTTTAAGGGGCGATTAAATGGAAATACCTATCTTGCGCATGCAGGAGGAGGTGGTGGATATTATTGTGAGATAAGAATTTATCCCGAAAAGGGAATAGGAAGTGTGATTATGTTCAACAGAACCGGAATATCCGACGAAAGATTTTTAGATAAAACAGACAAATTTATAGTTGATGAAAAATAGCACACTCATTACAGCATTTATGCTGATTTATTCTTTGACTGCATTTTGCCAGGAGCCGGTATCCACAGCAACAGTTGAGGTGAAGAAGTTGCAAATCGGTGTAAATATTTCACCGGATTATTGTGATCGAATTCTTATTAACAGCAGTGGAAATGAAGACCTTGCCTCTACGATCGAATTATTTAATGATATGGAAACAGGTAAATTCAGTTTTACATCAGGATTGAATTTGAATTACAAAGTAAACAGAAAATTTGGGCTGGAAACAGGAATACAATATTCCAATAAAGGATTTGCATTTAGAATGGATGATCTTTTTTTCGGTGATCAAATTGATCCACGTTATGGTTTTGTTTACGATTCTATTTCTGGTCCCATACCTTCTTCAATAAAATATAGGTATTCATTCCATTATATAGATATCCCTATAAAGGTTTTTGTTACCCTTGGAGAAAAACGCTTAAAGTTTGTTACCGGAATCGGGATTACCACCAACATTTTATTGAAAGCAACTCAAACTTACATTTCTGAATTTGAAAATGGAGATAAAGAACGTGATACCAGGAAGCAGCCAAATGATCCCAATCCGATTAATTTTTCCGGCACAGCAAGTGCGGGGGTAGCTTATAATTTAAGTAATGCATTAGAAATGCGAATTGAGCCTACTTTCAGATATGGATTGTTAAAGCTCTTTGATTCTGAAATTGCATCTCATTTGTGGAATGGAGGTTTGAATATCTCTTGCTACTATACATTATAATCTGTAAGGAGTTAATTACAAATTATACTATTGGTGTAGAGAGGCATTGTATGCGTCTCGTCGATGAATCAAATGCTTCAAAATTGTAAAAGAATGAACGCCCTCTCCAAAAAAGAGGGCAGGGGTGAGGCAATTTCGAAAGACATTAAATAATATCAAAAACAAAAAATTAATTCCCGCGAGTTTTATTGATTGATGACAACACCGCATTTAGACCGCATAGACAGTATTCGTGGGTTGGCAATATTTTTAGTATTCGCGTTTCATACGTTAATCATTATTTTCCCCGGGCTGGAAATAAAGAATTTTGATGAGAACGGCTTTTTGGAATTCAGCAGCCTGAAAGTAATGTTGTTGTATTTTAATCCACTGGGCCAGGGAGCACTTGGCGTGGATTTATTTTTAGTGATAAGCGGATTTTTAATTCACTTGATTCACTTACGATCAGGAACAGAATTGAATCTCCACATATTTTTCAGCAAGAGATTCTGGAGGATTTACCCACCATACCTTCTTACACTTTTATTTTTCTTTGTGCTGAATTTTGATTTGTCTGCACAGGGAATCAAAAATATAGTTTCACATGTACTGCTTGTACATAACCTTACTGACAACACCTTCTATACCATAAACCCCAGTTTCTGGAGCATTGCACTTGAATGCCAGCTTTACCTGATTTATCCTTTATATTTATTAATTCTGAAACGTACTGGTGCGGTGAATGCGCTTTTAATTGTGACAGGAATCAATATTGTATTCTCTTCAATCGGACATTTTACCGGAATAAATTCATTAGCGTATGGAACATTTGCATTGAAATTCTGGGTCATCTGGTGTGCAGGTGCATTTCTTGCCGACCGGTTTCATAATAAAAAAAGGATTTTCAACAATCCTGTACTTTGGTTAATCTTGTCATATCTGATCTTTTGCGTATTCAAATCCTGGTTCATAACCTCCAGGTTCATCTTAATTCCGGCTACATTAACATGTGTAGCTTTGATGGAAATGATACTTTATTATAAAAATCCTGAAGGTGTGATCTATAAAATGATCATGAAACCATTGGCCTTTTTCGGACTGATCAGTTATAGTGTTTACCTGATCCATCAGCCGGGATTGGGTTTTCTGATCAGTTTTTTTAACCCCGGAACAAGCTATCAAAGTCTGAATACAATTACCGGTGTATTGCTTTCAAGCACATTAATATTGCTGATTTCGTATGTGCTATACCGGATCGTGGAACTTAAAAGCATTGCTTTCGGGCAACAGCTACGAAGCAAAGTTTAAATCAGAAGTCAATTTAGTATGTGAAAAATCCAATGTTGGGCGGAAAGTTGTCCGATTTGATTATTTTAAGTAATTTCATACCTGAGCTAAATCCATTAGACTATGAAAAAAATGATGAGCTGCCTGCTTTTGATAGCAACGATAAGTTGCCAGAGCAATAAGACCAATCCGGAAATAGAAAAACAAAACATCAACACTATATTGGATAACTGGCATCTGGCAGCAGCCAATGCCGATTTCAATAATTATTTTAAATCAATGAGCGACAAATCCATTTTCATTGGAACTGATGCTACTGAAAACTGGAACAAGGAAGATTTTATGGTGTGGTCAAAACCTTATTTTGATAAAGGGAAAGCCTGGAGCTTTACTTCTTTGGAGCGGCACATTTATTTTGACCAATCAGGAAATACAGCTTGGTTTGATGAACTTCTCAATACACAAATGAAAATATGCCGTGGGTCAGGCGTGATGGTAAAGGATGGAGATGATTGGAAAATTTCTCAATATGTATTGTCGATGACTATTCCAAATGATCTTTCGGATACCATTGTGAGTATTAAAGCTCCAATTGAAGAAAGTCTCATTAAAGGTTTGGAAAAAAAATAACCCGCTCGTCAATTTAATTTTTATACAGTCATGAGAAAATTAAGTGCATTTGTTTTTATTTCTATCGATGGATATTTTAAGGGAGTGAATAATGATATTGGTTGGCATAAACACGGTGGCGATGAGAGTGAATTTTCTGCTGAGAGTCTGAAAACTGGTAACACATTGTTGTTTGGTCGAGTTACCTATGAAATGATGGCAGGATTCTGGCCTACCCCTGCTGCAATGGAATCATTACCCATGGTTGCTACAGGAATGAATCGCGCCGACAAAATTGTTTTTTCCAGTTCCATGAAAAAAGCAGATTGGAAAAACACAAAAGTTGTTTCAGGCAATATTGTGGATGAGGTAAAAAAAATGAAAGCAGGTAAAGGAAGTGATATGACAATTCTTGGAAGCGGATCTATCATTACCCAATTTGCGGATGCCGGTCTCATTGATGCTATCTCAATAATGGTTGATCCTGTTGCACTTGGTAAAGGAACAGCTATCTTCAGTGGTATTAAAAATCAACTCGACTTGAAACTAAAAGATTCAAGAGTTTTCAAAAGTGGTGTCGTGTTGATGAATTACGAACCACAATAAAACTTTTTATTATAGTAAATCCCACATTCTGTTTAAGTTCAACTATCACTCAAATTAATTTATGGTTCCGGAAACAACTCAAAACAATCATCGGGAAGCAATAAGCTTTCTCATTTTCTCAGCATCATTAAGAAAAGATTCGCTCAATACACGACTCGCGAAGTTGGCAGCTAAAATTATTGAGAAGAACGGAGGCAAGGTAGATTTTGCCAGCTTCAGCGATTTCGATGGACCCTCCTACAACCAGGATGAGGAAGCGATATCCTCTCTGCCGAAAGGCCCTGCAGAATTTTTGAAACGTTTGAATGGCAGTGATGCATTTATAATTGCATCCCCTGAATACAACGGTTCTATGCCGGGCCTACTAAAAAATGCTATCGACTGGGTTTCACGAAGCAGGCCACAACCTTTTAATTCTAAGCACGCATTGCTAATGTCTGCTTCACCTTCAATGGCGGGTGGTAACCGCGGACTGTGGTCGTTACGTATTCCTCTTGAAATTTTGGGAGCCAATGTATACCCTGCTATGTTCTCACTTGCAACCGCACACAAGGCGTTAACAGAAGATGGGACTCTTGCCGATGCCATACTCGGGAAAAGGTTTGAAGAGAATCTCGTCTCTTTCATGGATCTTGTAGAAGCCGCAAAACATTATCCTTGTGCTAAAAAAGCATGGGTGGAATTTTTGGGAGAAAAACCGGATCCGATTACTGAACGTGTAGAGTAATGCGGCGGACTTAAACTTATGTAACATTTTATGGAATTAGGATTAATCACTTTTGCGGATATGGAACCGGAATCGCCTTCCGGTAACGGTATAAACGGACAACAGCGACTCAGTGAGCTGATGGAAGAAATTAAACTGGCGGATCAGCTGGGGCTGGATGTATTTGGAATCGGCGAACATCACCGGCCCGATTACGCGGTTTCATCACCTGCGGTTGTATTGGGCGCCGCCGCAGTAATTACCAAAAACATCAAACTGGCAAGTGCAGTTACGGTGTTAAGTTCCGACGATCCTGTTCGCGTGTTTCAGGATTTTGCAACCATTGATTTATTGTCGAATGGTCGTGCGGAAATAATGGCAGGGAGAGGATCCTTCATTGAATCTTTTCCTTTGTTTGGATATGACCTTGACGATTATGATGAACTGTTCACTGAGAAACTGGATCTACTGCTAAAACTAAATTCATCTCCAAAACTTTCATGGAAAGGAAAATTCAGGCCATCGTTTGACAACCTTGGGGTATATCCCAGACCGTTACATAATTCAATTCCTTTGTGGCTTGCGGCTGGAGGTACTCCTGCTTCTGCAGTAAGAGCGGCGAAACTCGGATTGCCTTTAATGCTGGCCATTATTGGAGGAATGCCGGAACAGTTTGTGCCATTTATTGAATTGTATCGCAGCACTGCAATCAAGGAAGGAAAGGATAAGAGCAGTATTCAACTGGGAATTAACAACCATGTATACATTGGAGAAGATTCCCAAAAGGCTGCAGATGATTTCTTTCCTTACTACGCTACTATGATGAATCGTGTGGGAAGAGAAAGAGGATGGCAACCACTTTCACGCCAGCAATACGAGCATTTAAGATCTCCGAAAGGAGCTTTGATGGTAGGCAGTGTACAGCAGGTGATAGATAAAATTTTGTATGAACACGAATTGTTTGGAAACACAAGATTCCTGGCTCAGGCAAGTGTGGGCAATGTACCTCATTCAATGATTATGAAATCAATTGAGCTTTTTGGAACAAAGGTGGTTCCTGCAGTGAGAAAAGCAGTGGGATAAACTTACAAAGCACATTATGCTGTTATGATTGACATCATTCGGACATTTCGGACAAAGCGATGGACAAATATTTTTGTGATTTATTTACGCTATTTGATTGGTGGTGCGTTTGTTTTTTCGGCTGTTCCTAAAATATCTGGTGAACGGTTCATGACACTTAGCGGTGAAGATGCTCCCATTGATACATTTCCACATTTCTTCGAAACCTTGTATCAATCTGGTTTTTATTGGGAGTTTCTAGGTTGGGGACAATTGCTGGCTGCGTTATTATTAATGACACAACTATTCGCAACACTTGGCACCCTGGCATTTTTTCCGATTATCCTCAATATTTTTATGATTACAATTTCCTATGAATTTGGTGGAACTCCAGTAGTAACAGGAGTGATGTTGTTGGCGAATATTTTTCTTCTAACCTGGGATGCTGAAAAGTTATTGGCATTATTTCTTCCCGAGCAAAACCATGAACAGGTTCTCGCAAATAGGTATAATGAATTTGCAAATCATAAATTCTGGGCCTGGCTCGGCTTGTTATTATTTGCAACAACTTTTATTTATGTAGTAATTTTTGGCCGCAATCCCATGAACTGGTTTTTAATTTGTATGATCGAAGGACTAGTTGGATTTATTTTTATGATAATCAAATACCCAAAGAATAAAAACACCACCTTTCAACATAACATTAAAAAAATTGGAGAATGAGAGAATGAGAGAATAAGAAGATTCCCCCATTCTCCCATTAACTTATTCCCCCATTCCCTCATTATTTATAAATTTGTAAAAAATTAGAATGAACTAATTATGGAATCAACCTTTGTAGAATCTCAAACTTTTAACAACCAGGACTTCAGGGAAAAGCCATTGGAGAAAGGTGAATATGAAAATTGTAAATTTGTGAACTGCGATTTTTCAGGCTCGGAGCTTTCAGGAATTAAATTTTCGGAGTGTGAGTTTAGTGGTTGCAATCTGAGCTTATGCAAAATAAACAAGACAGCCTTTCGGGATATCCGGTTTAAGGATTGCAAAATGCTCGGACTGCTTTTCGACACCAGCAATGATTTAGGACTCTCCTTCAGTTTTGAAAATTGCACTTTAAATCACAGCTCATTTTACAAAACAAAGATCAGGAAATCTGTGTTCAGGAAATCCCAGTTACAGGAAACGGATTTTTCAGAATGCGACCTGACAAGTTCCATTTTCGATAACTGTGATTTTACAGGAGCCACTTTCGATAATACCATTTTGGAAAAAGCCGACTTGCGCAGTTCATTTAATTACTACATCGACCCTGAAATTAACAGAATTAAAAAGGCGAAATTTTCTTTGACCGGGTTGCCCGGACTTTTAGGCAAGTACGATATTGAAATTGATAATGCCCATTAGACCATAGTAGTCGGATTGAAAGGAAGAAGTTGTATCTTTACTTAGAAGGGGCTGTTATTAATCACACTCTTATTCTACCTTAATGCAAATTCCGACTTTTAAAGAAGCATTGAAATTCTGGGTAAAACTCGGGTTCATCAGTTTCGGAGGACCTGCCGGACAAATTGCCATCATGCACGAGTATTTGGTGGAGAAGAAAAAATGGATCAGCGACAGTAAATTTCTCCATGCATTAAATTATTGCATGTTGCTTCCGGGACCTGAAGCACAACAGCTGGCAACATATATCGGATGGAGATTGCACGGCACATGGGGCGGACTCGCAGCTGGAATATTTTTTGTGCTTCCTTCCATGTTTATCCTTTTAGGCTTAAGCATTATCTATGTATCGTTTGGAAAAATTCCATGGATATATGCAATGTTCAACGGATTGAAACCTGCCGTGATTGCCATTGTGATACTAGCATTGATAAAGTTAAGTAAGAAGTCATTAAATACTACGTTGCATTTTGTGATTGCCTTGGTTGCATTTGTGTGCATTTACTTTTTAAAGATACAATTTCCTGTAATCATTTTTGGAACAATAATTCTTGCTGTGATAATTCAGAAAGTGTTCCCTGCACTTTTAAAAACGGTGAATGGGAAGTCACGGTTGAAGGTTGTTGATGAAAACGAGTACTATATCAATTACAATTCTGTATATCCCGACGCCGGGTTTAAACCGATAAAGCTGGTCAAGCAAATAGTTGTGTTTGTTGTATTGTGGATACTTCCAATTGCATCGTTTAATTTATTCGCAACCGATTTTACATTCTGGAAACAGTTGTCTGTTTTTTTTACCAAGGCCGCATTTGTAACTATCGGCGGCGCATATGCGGTATTGCCTTATGTGGCGCAAGTAAGTGTGGAAAAATTTGAATGGCTTTCAAAATTACAAATGATCGATGGACTCGCGCTAGGCGAAACTACTCCTGGCCCATTAATTATGGTACTTGCATTCGTTGGATTTATGGCCGGATACAATCATTTTGGTTTTTCACTTGCACTTGGATCGTTGGGGTTGCTTACAACTACATTCTATACTTTCCTTCCTTGTTTCTTTTTCATTTTTGCCGGCGGACCCATCATTGAAAAATCTCAGGATAATGCAAAGTTGAAAGAAGTGCTTTCATTAGTTACGGCAGCTGTAGTTGGGGTGGTCCTCAACTTGTCCATATACTTTGGTATGGCAGTCATTTTTCCTTTCGGAGAAGTTGTTGCTGAAATGGATTTTGTAGCATTGGCCTGGATCCTGATATCATTGCTTGCCATGTGTCGGTTTAAAATCGGGATGATCACCTGGATTGCTATCAGCGCCGTATTTGGTTTGATCCACTTTTTAATTGCTGGGTGAAGTTTTGCATTTAATACTAAAACGGCAGTATAATGCATTTTATTTGTTTTCTATTTAATTGTGAAACAAGTATTTATGTTTCAGAATACTGAAATACCAGAATATTTTGAATTAAAGAAGATTAAGGAAGTTTCAGGCAAAATTGCCCCCACTTTTTCATAAAAAATTTCATTTACTTTTATCAATTGAGGTTTGCATCCGGATGGATCCAAATTATTATTCCGATTGCGACCTCAGAAAAATCAAACGCTAAAATTCCAGGGAATTTCAATTTTAGAATCGAATGATGCAACCAATAGAAAAGACGTTTCAACTGTTTGAGGAAATAAAAAAAGGCCACTTTAATCTGGCGGATGAATTTTTTGATAACATGTCGGTAGTTTTTACCTGGCTTTCACATCAGAAAAAAGCAAAACTTTTGTTGAATGAAATGGAAACATGGGCTGAAACACATGCAAAGGATCATCCTGAATTTTTAGCTAAAATTTATTTGTCGCTTGGTGCCATCGAATTCCTCGGTGATAGTTATGATGCCGCTAACAAACATCTCGACAAGGCAAACCAAATTTTTGCCGGACTAAATGATTATGATGGTATAGCAGCAAGTAATATCATAACCGGATTCATTCATCGGTCGACAGGAGAAATTGACCATGCACTCAAGTTTGGACTACCCGGTATTGAACAACTGACACGATCAGGTAAATATAAAATGTTCAATATTATTGGCAGCTACTGGATTGGCGGTGTATATTCCGAAACCGGACATTTGGATGAAGCGCTTCGGCTTTACAAACTAGCACTGAATGTGGATTTTCCTGCCGGGATAAAAGCTATGGATGCACGATTGGTCAATGGCATCGCAGGAGTGTATATGAAACAGAAGAACTACACTCTTGCCCTGGAAAATTTTCAGAAAGCACTTAATTTGTGTGATGAGACTTATACTGAACAAACTTTCAAAGCAAGAGGACTGACGGACCTTGGTGACTACTATTATAAAATGAATGACTATGAACAAGCCATTCATTACAACATGGAAGCACTCAAAATGCGTCAGGAAATGAACATTCAAAATGGATCCATTACCAATTTGATGAACCTGGGATCAATTTATGAAAAGCAAGGGAAATTCAAAGAAGCGATTGAAGTATTGAATCAAGGTTTGAGGCTGGCGGAAGAAATAAAGATAAAATTAAAAGCATACCAGATACACCATATGTTATCTGACATTTACCTTGGCATTGGCAACTTGTCGGAGAGTCTGGGTCATTATAGGGCATTTTATGAAATCAAGGAAGATGTGAACCACGAGGACCTGGAACGTAAAGTCAAGAATCAGGTTCAGCTTTTCCAGGCACAGCAAACTGAAAAAGAAAATGCGATCATCAAAGCGCAAAAAATCGAAATTGAAACAAAAAATAATGAACTCCAGGAAATCATTGATGAGCTTACTCTTGCAAAAATCAACAAAAAGGCCAGAGCACTCACTCTTGGTATAGGAATTATATTATTTGTTTTCCAGGACACAATACTGGAACACATTCTTGAAATATTCGCAAGCAATAATTACTGGCTTTCAATTTCCATCAAAGTCGCAATCATATTTTCCCTGAATCCTGTCAACAAAGCTATTGAGCATTATATGGTGAAGAAGGTGATAAAGAAAAAAAAGTGGCGAGTGGCGCGTGACGCGTGACGAGGGGAGTACGAATTACGAATTCGTAGAGATGCCGCATCGAATCTACAAATTACGAATTATTACATCGGTGTAGAGACGCATTGTATGCGTCTCCAGATGGAACAACAAGTGACGAGGGGAGTACGAATTACGAATAAGTGACAAGTGACAAGTGACAAGTTTATAAATTGGGAGAGCAAATTACGAAATATTGACGCATTGTATGCGTCTCGATGAGGAACAAAGGGTGATAAGACAATTCAGAATTCCAATGACCAATGACCCTCCTCCCACGTTCAAACAAAAATGACCAATTGCCAATTGCCAATGACTAATGACCAATTACAAATGACAAATAATTTGAAAGACGGCGACCAATGCACAGTCGTTGCCGGAACACATAAAGGAAAATCAGGTGTAGTGAAAGACATCAATCTGAGCAAAACCGGACATATTACAATTACTGTTTTACAAAAAAACGGGGAGAGGTTTAAAACTCTTGGAAAGAACGTAGTTGTACAGGGAAAGTGATAAAGTTTAACTTTAGTTAGCTATTTGATATGAAAACAATTACAATGAAAATCGCTTTATTAATATGCATACTTTTTGCCGGTTTTGGAGTATTGAAACCATCTGATCTTTTTAGTCAGCAACCTGAATATGAAATATTCGCATTGAAATTCGGTGAGCGAACACACAAAATCCCATTATCAGCAATTGCAGTTGGAGCCACCGGTACAGATAGTGTACAAATAAATTTTATGTTTTGGTTGTTGAAAGGCAATAATGGAAAAGTAATTTTAGTCGATGCAGGATTTACTTCTGATGCCGACATCAATCCCATGAACATTACATTTTCGCGACCTGATTCCATGCTGTCAAAAATTCACATTAAGCCCGAAGATATTACGGATATAATAATCACGCATCCTCACTGGGATCATATTGGTGGCATCGATTTATATCCTAATGCAATGGTCTGGATGCAAAAAGAAGATTATGAATATTTTGTGGGTCAGGCCTGGCAAAAGGAGGGCAACAGTGGTGGATTTAATAAGAAGGATGTGACCAAAATAGTACAACGCAACCTCGATGGAAAGTTGAAACTGGTGAATGGCGATGATATTGAAATTATTCCGGGCATCAGGGTTTATACAGGTTCGAAACATACTTTTCAATCGCAATATGTGCTCACAGGAAACGGAGAAAAAAGTATTATCATTGCTTCCGATAACTGCTGGTTTTATTACAACCTGGAAAAACTTTTGCCAATACCCGTTACCCACGATTCGAAGGCATATACCAAAAATCTGAAGAGAATGAAATCTATGGTAAAGAATACCGATTTCATTTTACCCGGACATGATCCACAGGTGTTTACCAAATTTCTATCAGTGGAAGAGGGTGTTGTTCTGATAAAGAATTAAAATACTAAGTAATTATGAATGAAATTCAATCAGCGCTTTTGCGGGTATTGCCGTTTATAATGGTGCTGATTGGCGTATCTATAGGAGTGAAAAGAAAGCGACTCCGGTTTGCGGAACTGGATTTAAAGAAACCTGAATCTATTGGCCGTTATTTGGTTTGGACTTTTGGCTTTTTAGTTTTCATTTTGGCAGTAGAATTTTCTTTATCCGGTTTGGGATTATTGGAAATTGATAAATGGAATCACACTTTCTTACCTTCAATCATCCGAATAACAGGAGCAGTGATTTTGGCTCCATTTGCTGAAGAAATTATTTTCAGAGGATTAATTTTGAATCTACTGAATAAAAAAATTAAGAACATTCATGCGGCTATTTTAATACAGGCAGTATTATTTGTCCTGTTGCATAGTTTCACTTATGAAAATACAGTCTCCTCTAATTTTGGAATCGCACAGAGTTTCATTGATGCTACTTTGTTTGGTTATGCAAGAATTCATACAAAGTCGCTATATACACCAATCACAATGCACATGACCGGCAACTTAATAGCAACACTCGAAAGGTTTATCTGATAAAACATCAAAAGTTTAATTAAAATTTATTATGCCTGAAATTAATTACGAGTACGACAAACGCAGATTCGAAACATTCATTGATGCCATCATCGCCATCATTCTGACTATTCTGATTCTGGAATTAAAAATTCCTCATACCGAACATTCAATAATCCCTTCCACCCAACAACAACTTGCAAGTCTGATTCCGATATTCATAAGTTACATCGGTTCCTTTTTACTTATAGCCGGGATTTGGATTGATCATCATATACTTTTTTTGAATGTTCAGAAGCTTACAAAAAGATATATTTTGCTGAATATGATTTTCATACTCACATTATCAATTGTTCCTTTCACCACGGCTTTCGCCGGACATAATTACCACGATCCATTTGCAGTTGCATTGTTGTTTGTGAATTATATGGTGATGAATTTGGCTTTCAGCAGTCTGTATTGGTACGGACTCTGGAAAGGGCTTGTACCACGCGATTTTTTCTCCAGCAACAAAGTGAATTCCACTTACTCAATCATAGGAATAGTTGGATTGATCGCGGCAATTCCATTGGCATATTATAATACTTACGTCTCTTTTGGTTTGGGCATCGTAATTTTTACGGGTCATTTATTCAAGAAAAAATAAGGTTCAACTTACTCATGAAACACCCTTCAAACTGGAATAAGGCCGATTTGCATGCACACCTTCAACATGCGCTGAACCTGGAATTGTGGACAATCCCGCTTTATTTAACTGCACTTTATAGTATAAAGAATCTTAAAAAATTAAAGCATAATGAGTACCCGGAAGCGGCTAAACTTGTGTCGGCGGTACTGATCCAGGAAATGCTTCATATGGAGCTGGTATGCAACATAAGTAATGCCTTAGGTTACTCAGTAAAATTTCATCCACCGGTTTATCAGGAGCATAAGGGGATTCCATTCATTCATCCACCAAAAGATTGTTTGCCTCCCGATTTGATTGGTTATGCAGTTAAACCGCAGGCATTGAATGAACACAGTCTTCGCTTGTTTTGTGCAATCGAAATGCCGCATCCTCATAAAGAAATTGTTTGGGACAAGGAAAAGTCGTACGACAGTATCGGAGAACTTTATTGTGCATTAAGAATTGGAATTACAAAAATGTGGGATGAATGTTATGTGGGTGACGCGCATAACATCAAACAAAAATGCAGCTTCAGGGAATATCATAATTCACATGGAAGGAGTCATGGCTTTAGTCAGAAGGTGGATTCGGTGGAAACAGCACTCAAAGCAATTGAAGCAATAATTGAACAGGGCGAGGGATCCGATTCAATACATGTGCCTGCCGATTTTCGTCCGCATAAATTGCCCGAAGGAATGGAATTTGAAACTGCCTGGTACAAGGGCAATTTGAGTCATTATCAAAAATTCAGAGTGCTTTTTCATTCGCATCACAAGCTTCCGGATGTTTATGAAATTTATGATGGTGATTTAAATTCTGTTTCACAGCAACAATTAAGGAAACAATTTTTGGATTTTCTTTCTGAAATGCAAATTCATTTTAACAGTGAAGGTGAGGATTTACCGGATTCCTTCTGGAATCATATGTTTGCAATAGGAGAAGCTATCTCAGCGGTTTGGGAATCGGGACAATGTCCGGATTTTAATTTTGAAAGTTAATTCTACAACATGATAAATTAATAATAATTAGAAATCATGGAACATAAAAGACATGTCAATGACAGAAAGGAGACTACAAGAATAGAGATGTTCAGCGATGGTGTTTTCGCAATTGCAATTACGCTATTGGTTTTGGAATTGATCGGCACTTTGCATCCCGAGTCAGATGAGTCCTTATTAAATAGTTTAGTCCACCATTGGCACTCCTTGCTTGCATTTGCTATTGGGTTTATTACCATTCTTGTGTGTTGGATCAATCATCATGTGGCGCTTGAATGTATACATAAAGTGGATACCAATTTTATGTGGATAAATGGGTTTTTATTGTTCGTGGTCACACTAACTCCTTTTCCTACTGCAATATTGGCGGAATATCTTGAAAAGGAACAGACAATTGCATTAGCTGTTTATGGTTTCAACTACATTTTAATTTCTATTGCGGCCGATGGCATCTGCACATATGCATACAACAGGCACCTTGTGGATGAAGACTGCAGAGAATATTACAGTGCCTATAAAATTATATATCGATATGCAATTTACTTTAATATTGTTGCTTTTGCACTTTGTTTTGTATCTACTATAATACCTATAATATTATACACTATACTTTTTGCTTTCTTTGCGGCACCCAAAGAATTTGCATCCAGACTTCACAGGATAAGGATTGGAAAAGTTAAAAAGCAGAGTGAATAATGATAAGGAAGAAAATATCTGGTTTACTTATATTGTATTTGTGGAGCTCCACCCTTTTTTCTCAGAGCATTTCGAAATCGCAATGGCTTTCAGATATTGATTATCTTCAAAAAACATTACCGGTTAAACACATTGATTACTTTACAGTGAAGACCAGGAAAGAATTTAATGAATCGATCGAAAAAGTTAAATCAGATATTGAGAATTTAAATGACCTGGCTGTTGCATTTCGGTTGCAGCAAGTCATAGCATCGTTCGGGGATTCTCATACCCGGGTAAACTGGACCAAAATGGCGGATGCTACCAAACGACTTCCAATTGGTTTTAATTGGTTCAGCGATGGAATATTTATATATACTACTACTAAAAACTATGAAAATCAGCTGGGTAATAAACTTTTGAAAATTGGAAATGTTCCTGTCCAGGCGGCTATCGATAGTTTAAGCTCACTGATTACTGTCGATAATTATTCATTAGTTAAGAGAGATCTTCCGGCTATTTTGGCATATGCTAAAGTATTGGAGTATTTTAAATTTATTGATTCCGATACTGTGCATTTGGATCTATGGGATCCGGTGACAGGTGATACATTGGAAGACCAGTTGTTTATTATTCCGGTTGAAAAACCAGACAAATCAGAATATGTTGCATTGACACCTAAACGAAAAAGGATGTATGTTCCTGATTATGGGAAATACTTTGATTCGGAATATATTCCCGACGAACAGATTTATTACATACAATATAACAGATGCTGGAGTCGTGAACTGGAAGAAAAATATGGAGATCAAGAGAAAGCTCAAAAATTACCATCCTTCGAAGATTTTGAAGAAAAAGTATTAATCGATATTAAAAAGGATTCCATTACAAAACTGATTTTTGATTTAAGGGCAAACGGTGGTGGCAACTCGTTGCAGGGCACTGAATTTATTGAAAAGTTGTACAGCTTGAAAAAAGTCCGAAAGGAAATGAAGGTGTATGTGTTGATTGGAAGGAATACTTTTTCGTCCGCCGTTCTGAATGTCCTTGATTTTAGAGAATTTTCCAATGTGGTAATTGTGGGTGAAGAAACTTCGGGCAAACCCAATCATTTTGGAGAAGTGGAACGGTTTGCTTTGCCGAACTCGGGACTTGAGATAGCTTACTCCACCAAGTTTTTCCGGCGCACAGCGGAAAATTCCCCCTCAATCAAACCTGATGTTTTCATCACTTTGTCTATTTCAGAATTTTTGAATGGAGATAGCCCTTCTTATGAGTATGTTAAAGCTCAATGATATATAATATAATAACGGCAGTAAAATGCCGTTTATTAGTCATTTAATATATTGAAAATCAATTCAAATCATGATTTTTATCAGAATTCAGGATTCTAACCCTTTAAAAAGAGTTTCATCAGGAAAAAGAAAACCTCGAGTTTAAATTATTTGTAAAATGGGTACTTTTTGTAGGTATTTTTAGAATCAAAAGTGATGCATGAATTCAGGTCTGCTGAGGTGAGTATTGCAGTAGGGACTGCATGCCTACCGTCAGAACGGGTGTGAAAATCATGTAGAATGAGTATGAAAAAGTGAAATAGGGAGATGCATGATCATTAATAACCATAAAATCTAAAGAGTACAATCCCGATGGAACTAAAAGAAACCAAAGCGCTTGAATTCAAAGAAACTTTACGAATTGAAGCGCTAAGCGATGGCGTATTTGCAATTGCCATAACGCTTCTGATACTTGAGATACACGTACCGGTTGCAAAAGAAAATGAAACTTTATGGAATAGCTTGATGCATGAGTGGCCCAGTTTCCTGGCGCTGCTGATCGGATTCTTTACATTATTAGTGTGCTGGATAAATCACCATTATATGTTCAGCATGATTCATAAAGGTAATAGCATACTCTCGTTGGTTAACGGATTCAAATTGCTGATTGTTACAATAACACCTTTCGCTACGGCATTGTTATCAAAAAATATTCTCTCTGCCTGGGTCGAATCAGCTGTGAGCATGTATTGTTTGAATTTTGCTTTCATGGGTTTTGCCATGACAGGAATCTGGTTGTATGCAGTTAAAAAACAATTTGCAAGAACAGAGTCCGCTGAAAAACTTAAAGCGGTCACACGGCTTTATATTTTTGCCAGCATACTTTCATCAACAATCTGGATAGTCTCTTATTTCAGTATGGCAGGCAGTCTGTTTTTGTTTTGTTTAATGTTCGCGATTTATGTTTTCCCTGAAAAGATGGTTTCATTACAGATGAAAAAGAATAAATGATTACAGCTGATTATGCATACGTAAAAAACATATTTTAAATTATGGAATAGTTACGAGTATTTCACCCTTAGCGGGATGATGTATTCAATTAACACTAAATAAACGAATTTATGAAATCGATCACATTGGCAATTGTATTTTTCGCGACAAGCATGTTTTATTCCTGTAACTCTGATAAGCAGTCGGATATGAAATTAAGAGAAGGACATGGCAGTGGAGGCGGTGACGGTGCTGCACCGCCGGATCAGGATGCAGCAGCCACGGAATCCGAAGCAATGTCAAAGTTTGAATCTCCACAACAGGCTTCTGCAAATTTGACTTCTCAATCCGGCCAGGATCCTGTGGTAGTGAAAGGAGAGGTTTCAAAAAAGAAAATCATCAAGGATGGTAACATGTCGGTGCAAACAGAAGACATCGCTGCCAGCAAAAAAACACTTGATGATCTCGTAAAAAGTCTGAACGGATATTATGAACGTGAAGATCTTCAAAATAATGATCAGCGTACTACATACGATTTGAAAATCAGAGTACCTTCGGCCAACTTTGAAAAGCTGATTTCAGGAATTGAAAATGGTAAGGATGAAATTACCGGTAAGAGTATTCAGGCAAGGGATGTAACAGAAGAGTATGTCGACATCGAAACCAGGTTGGCAAGTAAACGCAATTATTTAAAACGTTACCTGGAGTTATTGTCAAAAGCAAATACGGTAAAAGACATTCTTGCTATTGAAGAAAATATCAGGGTACTTCAGGAAGAAATTGAAAGCCAGGAAGGCCGGCTTAAATTACTCAACGATCAGATCGGTTTCAGTACACTCGAAGTAAATCTGTTCAGGGTGAAAGAATTTGTGTACAAGCCTCAGCCAAAGGATAATTTTTCTGAAAGAATAAAAAAATCCTTGAGTGGCGGATGGACTGCTGTCACAGAAGTCGTTTTGGCAATGGTCAGCCTATGGCCGTTTCTCCTGATAGGTGGAGGAGTATTATATTTAGTAAGAAGATCTCGTAAGAATCACCGTAAAGACTAAATATTTAAAGATGCATCCTATTATGGACATTCGTATTCCACTCGTCACTCGTTACTCGAAACTCGTCACTATTTGATATGGCATTCAGTCTCACCCCAAAACACACCGAAACAGTCGAGCTTAATGAGCTATCTGCTGCGCAATATCTCGTCCTTGCAAAAGTGACTGCTGAAAAACTGGAATGGAAAGTCACCAGCATCAGTGAAGCCGGATTAATCGCATACACTAACAAAGGTATGTTTACCTGGAATGCGGAAATTAAAATAGTTTTTGAGGTCGGAACCGCCCTGGTCACTAGCACTTCCACCGGCAGCGAATTGGCGGACATGGGTAGAAATAGAAAGACCATACTGAAATTTCTTGAGACATTTGAAGAAGTTAAACCCATACTTTCTGCGGAGGAATGTGAGATTAAATATGAAGAACTAAAAACACAATTTGTTCCTCCTGAATCAGATGTTTTAAAATTACCACCACCAACCACATCTGAAAAAATCTCAGGTTTCTTTTCCATGTTCATACCTCAAAGAGGATTTGTAATAACTCCGATTTTGATGGATCTGAACATTCTGATTTTTATTATTATGTTAGCCACCGGAGTTCATTTTCTGTCACCGGATAGTGGAAGTCTGATTAAATGGGGTGCCAATTTTGGGCCGTCCACTCTGAATGGCGAATGGTGGCGTTTGATCACAAGTTGCTTTCTGCACATCGGAATTTTTCACCTGGTCATGAACATGTATGCATTGCTTTACATTGGTGTATTGCTGGAACCTTATCTTGGAAAATTAAGATTCACACTTGCATATTTACTCACCGGAATTACAGCCAGCATGACCAGTGTTGGATGGCATGAAATTAATGTGAGTGCCGGTGCATCAGGAGCTATTTTTGGAATGTACGGCGTATTCCTTGCAATGCTCTCCACCGATCTTATTGATAAGGCTGCACGCCAGTCGTTACTGACCAGTATCTCGTTGTTTGTGGGATATAATTTATTGGCAGGTCTTTCAGAAGGTGTTGACAATGCCGCGCACATCGGAGGTTTGGTTGGAGGATTAGTAATAGGATTTGCATTCATCCCATCATTAAAAAATCCGGAAGCTTTTAAAATGAAATACATCACTCTTGTATTGATTTCTGTATTTGTTTTAGGCTCCTCTTTCATAGCGTACAAAAAATTACCAAACGACATCATTACTTACGAAAAGAAGATTCAGGATTTCATCAATATGGAGGCTATGGCAATGGAGGTGTATAGTATGCCCGCTACATCATCTAATGCTGAACTGCTATATGGATTGAAGGAAAGAGGGATTTATTTTTGGAACGAAAACATCAAACTGATTGATCGCTTCGATGAAATGGATCTGCCCGCTACCATTGATGCCCGCAATGCCTTGCTTCGTGAATACTGTGAATTACGAATAAGAAGTTATGAATTGCAATATAAAGCCATCGATGAAAATACAGAAAAGTATAAGATTGATATTTCAAATCTGGAAGCAGAAATCAACCGGGTTGTGGAAGAAGTGAAAGCTGAACTGAAGTAAATAAAGTAAACCAAATTGAAATCCCCTATTAAAAATGAAAATATTTCTTAAGCTAAAACACTGGCAGCTTTTTTCTCTAATGATTTTACCATTTATACTTATGGAAATCGAATTAATTAACATAATGAGAAACGGAATAGATTCAGTCATGAATATTATTGCTTATCCAATTGTAATGATTTTTTCCTTTGCTATTTTTATGAGTTGGTTTTACGGACTGGGCAAGAACCTTTATAAAAAACTTCCAGAATCTGTTGAAATGAATTTAACAAAGTTTAAGATACTATTCTTTATTCCTGTCATATATATTTCCGGAATAATACTATTTGCTGTTGCCATGGCTTTTGGAGTAAAGGCGATTCAATTTCCAGATAATGGAATTATTTTGATAATCATACCACTTCATTTGTTATCGATGTTTGGCATGTTTTACTGCCTTTATTTTAATGCAAAGACAATGAAATCAGTGGAATGGCAAAGGCCGGTTACTTTTAGCGATTATGCCGGTGAGTTTTTTCTCATTTGGTTTTTTCCGCTCGGAATCTGGTTTATTCAACCCAGAATAAATAAGTTATTTGCAGAGACTCAGGAGAACAGTGCAGATGAAATTGTCACGCACTAATTGATTGTTTACCTTGCAATTCCTAGTCCAATATCCATTTGCATTTTCCTGGTTTTAGTGACAACTAATATTTTTAGCTGATTTGTCCAATTCCCAAAACTCAATCGTTATTGGGGTGTAATTCAATTTTTATTATTAATTTAAAAAATCAAAAGAGATGATCACAACAACAATGACCACACAGGATGTTGCAAACAGACTTGTGGAACTTTGTCGCAAAGGACAAGTATTGGAAGCACAGCAAGAGCTTTTTGCTGAAGATGTTACAAGTCATGAACCCGCTCATTCCCCAACTCCGCCTGCTATCGGGAAGGATGCGGTTCTGGCCAAAGGGAGGCATTTTGCTTCATTGATTGAAGAACGCCGCAGCGGAGCATTTGAAGATCCTATTGTTGCCGGCAATTATTTTAGTTTTGTTTGTAAATTAGACGCAACGCTGAAAGGAATTGGCAATGTAGTATGGGATGAAATTTGTGTGTTCGGAGTTAAGGATGGCAAAATAGTTTCAGAGCAATTTTTCTATTAATCATTAATTAAATCAAAATTTATTAATCACTATTTAAAATATAATCAGATGAACGAATTCGTAATGATCTTCAGAAACAATTCTACAGGTAATGATCAGCCACCATCACCGGAAGAAATGCAGGCCAGGATGAAACTATGGCAGGACTGGATGGGAAACATCGCTGCACAAAACAAACTGGTCAGCTCAGGAAACAGGTTAGCCTCAGAAGGACGCGTGATCAAATCAAACAATGTAATTACCAACGGACCATACGTGGAAATGAAGGAAGCAATTGGCGGATACATAATGGTAAGAGCAAATTCTATTGATGAAGCAGCGGAACTTTCAAAAGGATGCCCAATTTTGAAAATGGGAGGGAATGTGGAAATTCGCACCGTTATCCCAATGAACTGATTTAACCATTGTAAATCCTAACGCCTCCGTACCTTGCGGAGGCGTTTTAATTATGCAACCCCAGGAACTCATACCACATTTGTTCAAAACAGAATACCGGAAAATTATTTCGGTACTCTGCAAGCTTTTTGGTATTGAGCACATTGAAATTGCTGAAGACATTGTAAGCGATACTTTTTTACTCGCTTCCGAAACCTGGGGACAAAAAGGATTACCCAATAACCCTACTGCCTGGCTCTATGCCGTCTCAAAGAACAAAACCATTGATTTCTTAAAGCACAACAAAATATTCAACGAGAAAATTACTATTGAATTAAAGAACTCATCTGTTGTTTCCGGAGAAATTGAAATTGATTTGTCGGAGAAAAATATTAATGACAGTCAGCTGCAAATGATGTTTGCGATTTGCAATCCTGTTATTTCAGTTCAGGATCAGATTTGTTTGTCGTTAAATATATTGTGCGGATTTGGTGCGGAAGAAATCGCAGATGCTTTCTTAACAAACAAGGACGCAATTTACAAACGCATGTCAAGGGCGAAAGACAAATTACGAGTAGCAAAAATCCCAATTGAACTTCCCGGTCAATCAGAAATAAACAATCGGTTGGAGACCGTCCTTACTACCTTGTATTTGTTATTCAGCGAAGGATATTATTCCAGTTCTCAAAATACTACCCTAAGAAAGGACCTGTGCCTGGAGGCCATGCGATTAAATTTGTTACTCGTGGAAAATGCTCATACCAACACACCTGAATCTAATGCGTTGCTGTCACTCATGTGTTTTCATTCCTCAAGGTATGATGCACGTACAAATGAAAACGGGCAACTTATTTTATATGAAGAGCAGGACGAGAAACTCTGGAACAGGGAACTCATTCAAAGAGGAGAATATTATCTGAATGAATCCGCACAAGGGAAAAACGTTTCTAAATTCCATCTGGAAGCGACAATTGGCTGGTGGCATACTCATAAGGAAGACACACACGAAAAGTGGGAAAACATTTTGCAGTTGTACAACAGGTTGCTACAAATCGAATATTCTCCGGTCACTGCGTTGAACAGGACTTATGCTTTGGCTAAAGCGAACAGTGTAAACGAAGCAATTGTAGAGGCTGAAAAACTTCAGTTAACAAACAATCATTTTTATTTTGCATTGCTTGGAGAGTTATACAGATCAATAGATAAGAAAATATCAAAGTCTCATTTTTTAACTGCACTTTCATTGGCAAAATCTGTCGGGGACAAACAAACTATCCAACGCAAGCTGAGCCAATTTGAATCCTGAAGTTGTTGGGGATACTACTTTTTTAATTATTTTTGGAAGGTAGACTTTAGGTCTTAATTCAAATGGATAGTCCAATTATAACCGAACGACTTATTTTAAGAAAATTTCAACCGGAAGATGCCGAAGCCATGTTTGAGCTGGATTCCAATCCTGCTGTGCATACTTATTTAGGAAACAATCCTATGCAAACAATGGATCAGGCCAGGGACATCATTAAATCATTGTTGAGTCAGTATGAAGAGCATGGAATAGGAAGATGGGCTGCCATTGAAAAATCATCCGGTAAATTCATTGGCTGGAGCGGATTGAAATTCATGACCGATCCTATTAATAACCGTAGTCATTATTACGATGTCGGTTACCGGTTCATACCTCAGTTTTGGGGCAAGGGCTACGCTACTGAATCAGCGAAAGCAGCCCTGGAGTACGGATTCACCAAAATGAACATGCAGGAGATAGTAGGAACTGTAAGCATTGAAAACCATGCATCCCGCAGAGCCCTCGAAAAATGCGGTTTAACCTTTGTGGAAAAATTCATGTGGAGAGACATTCCATGCGACTGGCTGAAAATCACCAGGACGGAATGGGAAAATATGAGTGCAACCGGTTAGTACATATTGAAATTATTTTACCTTTATAATTCTTAATCCAATTTTATTGTATCCGTAATTTTTAAATTTCAGCAAATGAATAAAGATGTTCAGGCTTACAACGATTTGCAACAACCCGAAGAACAGGAAATCTGTAATGTACTTGCACAGGTAATCAACAGCACATTACCGGATGCCGAAAACAAAATCTGGCATGCTCATCCTGTCTGGTTTCTGGATGGCAACCCCATAGTAGGATACAGCAAACTTAAAAGTAACGTTCGCTTATTATTTTGGAGCGGACAATCTTTCGACGAAGCAACACTTCAAAATGAAGGTTCCTTCAAGGCTGCTGAAATGCGATACACTTCCGTCGACCAAATCAAAAAAACAGACCTGAAACGCTGGCTGAAGAAGTCCAGGGATATTCAATGGGATTATAAGAATATTGTCAAGAGAAAAGGGAAGCTGGAAAAATTGAAAGGATTGTAAAATTAAATTAACCTCCAATATATTGATAAATTTATGAAATATCTTTTAACGCTTTTAACTACTGTAACAGTAGTATTCGGAGCCTGTAATAAATCCGGTGATGACAATCCTTCAGAGTTGTTTACTAAAGTTTATTCAACTAATAATTTGGAATCGGAAAAATATTTAATCGAGTCTGGAAGTGACACAATCATAAAAGGTAATTCAGGTACTATTCTTCGTATCTATAAAAACACTTTCGTGGATAAAAACGGACAAGCTGTTTCTGGTCCGGTTGAAATTGAATTAAAGGAAGCCCTTACTCCTTATGATTTGATCATGGGAAACCTGACTACAGTTTCTAATGGTCAATGGTTACAAAGTGGAGGAATGGTTTATATTAATGCAACTTCCAATGGGCAACAGTTGGAAATTGGGAAAGACAAATTTATCGGTGCAATCATTCTTACTGATAAAGTGCAAAGTGATATGCAGGTGTATGAGGGTATTGAAGATAGTACAGGTTTTAATTGGATTAATCCTGATAATATCTTAAATAATGAGGTTCTGGCGATGCAGGAAGCGAATAAAACAGACACCCTGGCAAAAACAGGAAATGGGAAACAACCAAGCGACATTGATGCTATATTTGGTTTTATCAGATCCGATAGCTCGGCAGCAGTAGGAGATCCCATAAATGACGTCAAAAAGGATCAAAAAATAATGGAGGGAGTTTTTGTAGAAGAGTTTGATAAAATCAAGGGCCAAAATTATTTCAATGAAGATATTCAAACAACATATATCTTTTCAATAAAAAAATTGGGATGGGCGAATATTGATAGATTATTTAATGATCCTAGAACAAAAGAAATTGACCTTATCACTTCAGTCAGCAATCATAAAGATTTTAAATTGATCTACGTCACCATGATTGTCGGCAATATGTACCTTCCTGGTTATCAAAAAGCAGATGAAACTTTTGGATTCACACACGGAGATTATGAGAAAACAGAACTTCCAATTGGTGAAAAAGCAACTATTCTGGTAACTGCCTATAAAGATGGCGTACCTTACTTCGCCTTCAAAAAAATTGTAATTACCGATAAACAAACTGTCGCATTGAAACTTTCTGAAACAACAATGGACAAACTCAAAGCAACATTGCAAAAAATATAGTTTCATACATAAAGCTTCTGCAATCTCTCCGTGGTCCTCTGTGGTTCTTTGTGTCCTCCGTGTTTCCTTTTTTGCTGTGATAAAGTCGCAGCGACCTGGTTGGGTCTATTTACCACGGAATGCACGGAGAACCACAGAGGACCACGGAGGTGATTCGGGAAAATTAATATTTGTTATTAAACAGAACAATATACTTTAAGTATGATGTTTCACAAAAGCGTATTGCTTGTTTTTATTTGTTTGCTTTTAGGAGTAGTATCTCAAGCCCAGGAACTCAATGCCGGTATCGGTTTAGGGTATAATGTTATTCAAGGCGACAACCGAATTGATTTTGATGAAAAAAGTTCTGCAACGATTGGAGCTATTTTTGAATGGAGACCCATTCATGCCATTTTTAGTCTGAATACCGGAGCCCGTGTAATTACAGATCCGGCTAGTGCAAATGTGGCCTTCCCGTTTTATCTAAAGTTTATTATAGGAAATAAATTCAGAGTCTGTCCTTTTCTTGGAGTATTTGTCAATACGCATTCAAACAAAGGAGTAACCTTTGGTGGCAGTATTGAAGTGCCGATTCAACAGAAATATAATTTGTTCTTTCAGTATGAATTATATGGTGAATATTACAAAACAAAGCCAGGAGATCACGAATCAACAGGTGGCCGCGGAGCACAATGGATTGGCATCGGATTAAAGTATAATTTGTTAAAGAAAAAGGAATAAAAATTTGTCACGGTGAAAGCTAAAAAAGAACCCGCAGCAAAAACCCTCCGCACTTGCAAAAACGGTCATCAATATTATAAGAGCAGCGATTGTCCGTCCTGTCCCGTTTGCGAAGCTACAAAAAAACCAAAGGACGGATTTCTCTCACTGCTTTCCGCACCCGCCAGAAGAGCACTTGAAAATGTGGGAATTGCCACACTTCAAAAACTATCCAAATTTTCTGAGAAGGAAATTTTGAGTTTGCATGGTATAGGTAAGACTACGATTCCCGTTTTAAAGAGAGAGTTGGAAGCGGTTGGTCTAAGTTTTCGATAATGTTTAAGAATTAATTAAATGTGGATTACCATCTTTATACTAGCCATATGTTGTTTAGCTATTATTATCGACTCAAGAAGAAGAATTCGTAGTTATAAAATGTATAATGACTTTACCAAGGAGCTTACTCCCATAAATGCAACAGTCAGGTATTTGCATCCCACAAACCGGGAACGTGCAATCTCAGAACTCAGCGCAAAAATATTCATTACCAAAAACGGATTGATTGTAATGCCATTGAAAGAAAGTTTTTATTGGCCAGATATTTTTCTATTTGTAAATTACAAAGTATATGAAGACAATTTCCCGAAACCAGTTTACCTTGGTTTGATTATCGATTACAGAATAACTAAAAATGTAGTAATTATCATTTCTGAAGTCAAAAAATATTTAAATCGGAATGCTGCCTTTGAATTTATTATTGAAGCAGAAAGTGAAAATATGGATTCTTTTAAAGAATGCTTTGAAAACAAAAACTAAACAAATTAAATTTAAGATACGGTACCCTCAAAGCTTCTTCGATCCCTCCGTGTTCCTTTTTCCGCTGCGACCAGGTCGGGTCTATTCACCCGGAGGACTTTCAGGAAATTATTGTATTTTTAGGTTTTTAAGAACTTCAACGACCTATGGTAAATGAAATTCCAATTAATCGCAAGAGGAAAAGGCGTAAGTCAACCTTACTTTTCGTTTTATCGTTTGCCGTAGCATTTATAATCACACAACTTATTAAAGAACCAGGGTTCAGCGAGTCACAGGTGTATGTGATTTTCCTTTTGTTTTTTTCTATCGGTTTATGGGCTACAGAAGCAATTCCGGCATTTGCGGTAAGCGTTTTTATAATGGCATACCTCGTTTTTGCTTTAGGGAATAAATATTTCAATTCTCATCCTGAAAATGTGGAGCATTATGTGCACACTTTTTCCGACAGCATCATCTGGCTTTTGCTTGGCGGATTTTTTCTGGCAAAAGCCATGGCCAAGACGAAATTGGATGAAGCACTTTTCAAGTTCACTCTTAAAGTCGCGGGAACGAATCCGCGACACTTATTAATTGGCATCATGGCAATGACGATGGTGGCATCCATGTTGCTTTCAAATACCGCCACCACCACTATGGTATTAGCTGCAGTTTTGCCTTTACTGAAATCCATTGATAAAAAGTCTGGAATAGTTAAAGCATTGTTGTTGGGAATCCCGCTGGCATCCACTACAGGTGGTATGGCCACAATTATTGGCACTCCTGCAAATGCAATTGCTGTAGGTTCTTTGGCAAAAGCAGGAATCAATATCGAGTTTCTGGACTGGATGGTTTACGGATTTCCAATTGCACTTATTGTAACTATTATTTGTTGTTTCGTTTTAATTAAAGTGTATTTAAAGGATACTACTCCTGTTTCAATTGCATTTTTGGATGATCTTGAAAAAGATAACTCAAGAGATGCCAGAATTAATCGCAACGTAGTAATTGGTGTTTTACTGGTTACAATCGGGTTGTGGCTAACCAGTTCATGGCATGGAATAAAACCTCCTGCCGTTTGTGCGGTACCTTTCGTAGTGCTAACATTAACAGGAGTACTTACGGGGAAAGATGTGCAGGGACTTGGATGGGATACATTATTGTTAGTCGCCGGAGGATTGGCACTCGGACTTGCCCTTGATCACACAGGAATATTAAAACATTATGCCGCATTGCTCATCACCAGGCAACTGAACAGTGTGTTGTTGCTTTGCATTTTTGGTTTCCTCGCAATGATGCTGGCAAATGTGTTGACCAATTCGACAGCTACCACATTAATGATTCCAATTTGCATAGCTATTCTTCCATCATTGAAACTTGAAGTAGCATTGATTATTTCCCTTGCATCCTCTTCCGCTTTGATATTGTTGGCATCGAGTCCATCAAATGCAATTGTCTTCAGCACCGGATACCTTGAACAAAAAGATTTCAGACTGACCGGAATTATTTTTGGAATACTGGGCCCACTCCTGACTATTTTGTGGGTGCTATTTTTAACGTGAGCACTAATAATTTCTAAATTCTCTCCGTGGTCCTCCGTGGTTCTTAGTGCCCTCCGTGTTTCTTTTTTGCGCGGCGATAAGGTCGCTGCGACCTGGTTGGGTCTATTTACCACGGAATGCACGGAGAACCACAGAGGACCACGGAGGTGATTCGGGAAATTTGATGTTTGGTTGTGAACAGCAACTTTATTTTTGAATGATAAGTTTTATGATTAAATTAGTAGTCGATAATTGTTGAAACCTGAAACAATCAGACAGATATGAAAAACGCAATCGTTTCTATTTTTCTTTTTGTAATTTTCGGGTGCATCAGCACTAAAAACCCACTTTACACAAAAAGCAGTGTGGAGGATATTCAACCGGGATGTGAAGCAAGTATAAAGTCGTGGATTTCTTCACATGCGGAATTTCCTGATACTTATGTACCTCTTTTGTTCGAAAGAGTTGGGATCAGCAGCACCTATCATAAAAGTCTTGAAATAGAACCATTGCGACGATACACCGTGGAGCACACATTTGAAATCAGGACCAGGGAATATGCTCAAACTCATACCACCTTGATTTTTGAATTGACACCTGATTTTTTTATCCAGAATATCAAATATAAAATACCAGGTGAATTTTCAATAGAGCACAGAATTTTTCCGCCGGATTATAAATTATGGTTGGAAATGTATGGTAGAGCACTTACAAAAACTGATAGTCTAAGTTGGACTGAAAATAACCGACCGCTTCTTGCTCAACTGAGTGAGAAATTCACATTTAACAGATACATCAATCCGGAAGGAGAGAATCTTGCATTGTCAGATTCATTAATTAACCAGATAAATAGTGTGTATCGAAGTACCCAACACTAATAGCTTATACAATCTCTCCGTGGTCCTTAGTGCCCTCCGTGTTATTTTTTTACTAGAATAATGTCGCTGCGTCTGGTTCGGTAAATTTACCACGGAATGCACGGAGAACCACTGAGGAACCACGGAGGTGTTTCGGGAAAGTTGACGAATGGTTTAAGCCGGGCCTTTCACAATGACATGCTTGAAAAGGAATTGATTTGAATTAGCCTGGCTTACCATGAAGTCCGCAACATCGGCGCGGGAAACAGATGGCATTCCAGTCATGTTAAAAGTTTCACCGGCGCGATAATTTCCTGTAAAGGATCCATGAGTCATCACGACAGGGCAGACAAGCGTCCAGTCCAATCCGCTGTTTTCAATGAGTCGTTCTCCAATTACTTTATCCTTATAGATATTTTTCAATGGAACACTGAACGCAAATCGCTGAATAAAACTTGCCTGTTTTAAAGTAGGACCTACACCGAAGGCCGATAAAAAAATCAACCGTTTAACATTGGCAGCCTTCATTGCAGGTACCAGGTTGCCCACTGCATTTTCAATAAGTTGATTTGGCTTTAAGGAGTTGCCTACACCCAAAGCGCTTATTACTACTTCCTGACCAACGAGTGCTTGTTTAATTGTGTCGGGTTGCAGAACATCGCCTTTAATAACTTTCAGACGTTTGTTAGATATTTCTAATTTGGAAGGTGTTCTTACAAAAGCAGTCACATCATGTCCCTTTTCGAGTGCATTTGCAACCAGTTTCAAGCCTGCTGGCCCTGTGGCTCCAAGTATCAAAAGTTTCAAAACTCAACCAATGGTGGTTAGTCCACTTCATATCAAATGTAATGAATAAAATGGAACTTGCCAAACAAATTAATAGAAGGGAATTACTTCAACATCCTTTCCCGGATATATTTAACAGGCGAACTTCCAAAGCTTAAAAATGTTTCATGAAAATTCTTCAATGAATAACTATCACCCATTTTCTTTTTGTATTCTTCTCTCAACGATTTGATAGCTGTTGCTCCGGTGTAATATGAACATAGCTGCACCTGCGACAAAGTAGCACGATGATATTTCTCCTGTACCTGGGCTGAAGTTTGAAAACAATCGACATGCAATAACTTCGTGATTTCTTCTTCTGAAACGTTACGGCATTGTATATCATAATCGATAATAACATTAGCCAATTCTCTCAACTTCCAAACACCCAATGCAAGTTCAATTTCTGCAGAATGATTTCCCCAGCCATTTTCAATCATCATATCTTCACAGTATACTGCCCAACCTTCAATCATTGCTCCATTTTGAAATACGGAACGTAACACATCGGGTGATTTCCGAATGTTGTAGATTCCCTGCAGGCAATGTCCCGGAATAGCTTCATGGATCGATAAAATTTGAGAAGCGTAAGTATTTTCTTCCCTCAAAGCACTTTCAGCTTTATCTTTTGGATAAAGTGTCAGATCGTCAATGTTATACCAGGTAGTTCCTTGTTTCTGATAAGGTGGTATGAATTCAGCGCTGGCAGTTGTCACACCTCTGGCATATTCCGGCATGTATCGCACTTTGACAGGAAAAGTAGCAGTATCAATATCAAACAAATCCTTTTCCACAATAAATTTCTTCAATGCAGTCACCTGGTTATTTATGGAATCATAAAATCCTTCAGGTGTTGCATGATCGAGTTGAATTTTATTCAGGACCATTTGAATAAGTTGAAGACTGTCGGAAGGTTTTTTCTCATTCTTATAATATTTGGACCATACACTATCAGCTTTAGCATACATATGATTGTGGTGATACTTTAAATCAGCTTTTGCTTTCGCATACACTTCGGCCGGAGTTAAATCAGTAGCGAGATCATACTTAAATTTCTCAGTAAATAATTTTTCACCGATCCTGAAATCGCGAAATTCAATGGTTTTATCAGCATTGATTTTCTTAAGTGCTTTTGCATAATTTTTCATTGCATCAACAGCAAGCACAATATTTTTACGAAGTTGTTGCTGCTCCGCTTCAGAAAGAGTAGAAGACTTTATAGAATCCGCCAACCCGGTACCTAACACACTCACACCTGCTTCATTCTGAAGAATTGCCAGTTCAAGATGCACCTTTGTGGGTTTGTTCAGATTACTTACTGCGGCAGCATAATAACTGGTAGCATTCTCAAGATAGCTGCTCAAAGTTTTTAAACGGGTATCAAGCGGCGCATAAGGTTGATTGATCAGGTAGTCACAGTTACCACTGATATTGTACATGCTGGCATCCCACTCCTGGGATTTAAAAACAGTAGTGTACCAATGATCACTTTCGAGCTGGTTCTTAATTATATTCAAACTGATTTTATTGTTTTCTCCAAGTTCATTGTATGAAATGTGTTCTAAGGAATCGAGCCAGGATTTTGAAAACAAAATGTTTGAAGCAAAGGTTGTACTGTCCGGCACTATCATCCTGTCATAATATTTTCCATATCCCGCATAAATGGCTCCTGATGGATACTGTTTCCAATATGCATCCAGAAACCGGTCTTCAAATGCAGCGAATGCCTGATCAGCGGCCTCTGTGTTCGCCGGCTTTTCTTCATGGGGTTTATTGGAATTGCAGCTTTGGGTAAATGGAGCAAATACTATCAACAGGTATAATATGGTTTTTTTCATAGTTGGGATTGGTTGAGTCGCGTAACCGTAAAGATATTTATTTTTAATTTATACAGGGTTCCCCGGATCGCACAATAATGTGAATCGCCACTTCAAAAAATTTGACATGATTCAACCCGGATACCTGGGAAAACTCAATTGTACTTCCGGTTATTTCACCTTCATAAACCGGAAACTTCCAATTCGTTTTCCTTTTAGATCCGTCACAACTGAGAAATAAATACCAGAAGTAAAACTGCTTATATTAAGGGAGCCTGAGGATGGATCGAGGCGACTGGTTGTTATTTGACGGCCCATTACATCATAAGTGCTGACAATAACGGAGTTCGGATATATGCCATTCTGAAACTTTAAATGGATATAATCTGATGACGGATTTGGATAGGGAAGTATATGTACAAGAGTGGGTGTAATTTCAGGAACAGTTACCGGAGTCGGATCATAAATCAGAGTGGTGACTGTATTTGTAATAACCGGTGTGTTGAAATCAAAATAGATAGCAGCTGTGTTGTCGATGGCATTTCCCAATACAACCGCTTCCCTGCATTTTATTCCATACTTAAAATAGCCATGACTCCCCGGTTCATCAACACTGGATGGAGGGAGTGCTATTGGATCGAATTCGACATTCAGGTTTCCCCATCCTGACATATTCCAGGTGCAAGGATGACTGGAGGAAATCATCCGGAAAGTAGAAAAGTCGAGTAATGGGGAAAGTGTATCAGTCACGACGATAAAGGCGGTTGGGGATGTGCCCATGTTTTGGAAACGAACAATGTATTGCAACTCTTCATTATTTGCTAATTGAGTCGAAGTAAAATATTCTCCCTGCACACAAGTTTTATCGTTGGGATCAAATGATCCAACAACTATTTCTTCCAAAATTGATACATTGTCTACTGGAGTAGTATCGCCTGTCATAGGATAGGCTTCAAGCATGCAATGAATAGTATCTCCATTCGAAGACCCTGTACTGGTAGTAACGGAAACAGTGATATTTGATTCATCAAGAAAATCCATTGAACCTATATTCCAGAATAAAGTATCTCCAGTTATTGCATCGGGAACAGGAATGGCGCTATCGAAAGTAAGTGCTGTATCAAGAATCAACTTTAGCTGAGGCGCAGTTGCAAACGAAGCTGCATTCGAAATTGTCAGATGAATGTTTGTTGAAAATCCGGGTGAAAAAACACTTGCATTTGTGATGTCACAATTAAGGTCGTCAATGACAGGTGAAATATATAAGCCAAAATCGAGATTTGCTGAAGTGCCGGAAAAGGCATGCGCAGCAGGATTGAAAGTTGCATAGGAATTTGGAATTACTGGAAGAATTGCTCCAGGCATATCTGAGATTAATGTATAATTACCTGTAGAATCAGAAGTAGCAGTAAAATTACCCGGGGTTGTTATCATCAGTAACCCACCCATACCTTCATCTCCCGGATCTGGAATACTGTTATTATTTAGATCGCGGTATACTTTTCCTGTTATTGGGAAAAGCGGATTTTGTTTTCTCCAAACTCCGTTAAAGTACCCAATTGTATATAATACATCATTGAGATTTACCAATCCCTGCGTAGGTACAATTTCTGGGTTTGTTGCAGCTGGAGACCACGACATACCATGATCGCTGGAATAGTATACACCATAACTTCCCAGTGTACAAAACCAGAACCCGTTTACATTAATTATGTTTTTAGGAATGTAATATTGAAAACCATCAAATGGCAATCCTCCGTATAAGGATTCTACCCATGTAATACCGGAATCTGATGAAATAAATAAACTGTATTTGTTTCCCCCTACGAGATAATTTTCAACCTTAGTAAGAAAATTTCCGGGATTTGCTGCAGCCGGCCCCCAACAAAAAAGATAATCCCATGAAATTGCACCGGCATCATAGCGGAACAAATGTCCATTTCCGGTATATGAAAACAACGAGCCAAAGTAAGAAACTACAGTTCCATGTTCGTTATTATTTCCACCGCAAGTCAAAATTGTAGTGGTAGGTAATGGAGTCAACGTATCCCAGGTTGCCCCTTCATCATTGCTGTAAAAACTCAAATAGCCATTGATGTATACGGTGCCATTTAATCTTGTAACACCAGGAATGGTACCTCCAGTATAAGTTGGAAGAACACTGGTAAACCAGCTAACTCCGTTGTCGTATGACCTTGCAAATTTTCCATAGGATTGATCGACCGCATAAATACTGTCACCAAGAAAAAACATGGTTTCAATAGTTGTCTTTACTGAGTCCGTTTCCAACCACGAAAGTCCACCATCGGTACTGCGATAGAGTTGATTGTTTCCTGAAGTAAAAAGCACATCATTATTTTCATATAGGCTCGACAACAAATGTCCGACTATTCCGGTATTGGTAACCAAAGAAGTGTCGGTATTTGGAAAGTATGTTTGGAGTAACCCGCCATTACCCGAATAGAGCCAATTTCCTGCAGTTGTGTACAAACCATTTTGCAACCAATGGGCATCCGGTAAAGTTCCCGGACTCCATGTTAATCCATTATCTGTACTTATCAGCGAATCCTGTGGTCCCCTTAAATAAAGTTGATTGTTGTATTTAAAAAGGGATTGAATACCATTGGCTCCTGATAATATAGTATCCCATGTGATTCCGAAATCATCTGTTTTCAGTATGGAACCGGCACTCATCCAATTATTGACCATAAAAATCCGGTTGTTACTCGCAAGCATTATATTTATATCACCGGAAGGAGGGAGAAATGTCCATGGAGCGTTTCCATCAGCAGAATAATAATAAGCTTCATAAGGTGCGGCAGGTAAACTTATAGTGGCTATGGCAACGACCCCATCAGTATAAACTTCAACTATATCTCCGCCTGGAGTTGTTGCAGCAGTCCATGTTTGACCTCCATCATAACTAACATCACAATAAAAATCGGAGAAAAAGAAAACCGCTTTAGCGGATTTTTTTAAATACCCGTCACCTAATGAATTAGGCTGATCAAGGAGGTATGGTGCTGTCCAGTTCATTCCTGCATCAAAACTTGAGATACCATATGTACTATAATCGAATCCATCAATTATGGTATAGCATATCACAACAGTATCATTGTATGAAAGAATAGTTTTACAGATACCGTTCAACAAAGTCGATTTTTGCCACGAAAATCCTTCATTCGAAGAAGTATACAACCCGCCCATACCTCCTGTCCAAATTTCATTTCCTACACGGGCAATGGTATACATCGGCCCTCCAGTTGGAGCGGGAAGCTTGTACCATTGAGCAATTGAAAAGCTTGTGGCAATAAACAGAATTGCAATTGTTAGAAAGGTTCTCATGTCAGGTGTTTAAAAATGGAATTTGTGGTTAATGCAAAGGTAAGTCAATTATATAAGGATGTTAAAACCAGGGAGTAAGTTGCATCTATCAATGCACAAACCCCCGAATTAGTGTTATCCTTAATGGTTTCCTGTATTCTCATTGAATAACAGCCCCCAGTTTTTATTAATATCTTTGTAGTATAGCAACTACATTAGCGTATGTCCACTTCAATTTTACTCGTTAAAAATATGGTCTGTAACCGATGTGTGTTGTCGGTGGAGGATATTTTGAACAAGGCAGCCATCCCTTATATTAAAGTGCTTTTTGGAGAAATTCATTTGAAGCAGGAATTGACACAGAAACAGAAAGAGGTTTTAAATACTGAATTGAATAGAGTAGGATTTGAGTTAATCGACGGCCACACTACAGCGCTGATTGAAAAAATAAAACAGCTTGTCATTAAGAAAGCGCGTAATGAAGATCATGTAAATGAAAAGAAGCTCAACCTTTCGAAATACCTTTCTGATAAACTGAATTACGAATACACACATTTAAGCAGCCAGTTTTCTGCAATTGAAGGACGCACAATCGAACAATATTTTATAGAGCAGCGTATTGAAAAAGTAAAAGAGCTGATTGTTTACCGTCAGTTGACATTATCTGAAATCGCTTTTGAGTTAAATTACAGCAGTGTGGCACATCTTTCAGCACAGTTTAAAAAGATTACTGGACTTACCCCTTCTTATTTTAAAGAAGTAGGTGCAGCGAAGCGCAAGGCGCTCGATAAAATTTAATCCCAAAATCATATAACACTTACCCAAAGTAATGTAACATCCAACCATGGGGGCTGAAATACCTTTGTATCATTATTAATTCAAACAAAATAAAATAATGAAAACATCGAAATCAGGCCAAAGCGCCTCCATCAGCAGGACTTCCTGCACCAACACAAATTGTACTTGCCAGGCATGTAATTGCTCAGCCACTTCCACCTGCGGAACCGAATCAAAATGCAACTGCGCTTCCTCATGCAGCTGCGACGATGGTTGCAAGTGCTAATTACAAAAGGCCACTCGGAATGGGTGGCCTTTTTCTTTTAATTTAATTATGTGATTGTGTTGCTATATTGTACTTTTTGGACTACATGCTTTTTTGGAATTATTAGTTAAAAATTTGAGTGTGCTTAGGAGTTTTACACCCCGTGATAAATACGGGGTTGACACAGGGTTTTTTCTGCCAATTCGAAGATCTTCCTAACCAACCCCAACATCACAAATGCATGAACGCGGACTGCACCTACGAATTCCTCGGGGAATTTGACGAGGATGAGGTTTTGGAGTTGAACGAAGACGGGAATAGCGATATTTAAAAATCCAATATTTTTCATAAGTTTACCAGATGATCATCTCCAAAGCCCCGATCTTCTGTTTTCTCATATTTATACTTTGTAGCAATGTCCAGGCTCAGAAGCAAGGGCAGTTTTTGGCGGATTCGCTGGAGCAGGAGCTTTCAAGGCCCGGGATTACACCACGGGAAAAGGTGAATGTGCTTACTGATCTTACTTATGAGTATCGGAATTTGCTTCCTTCAAAGGCTATCAAACTTGGACTTGAAGCGGAGCGGATGGCTAAGGAGATTCATTATGAGCAAAAGCTGGGGGAGATTTATATGCACCTTGCCAGTTCGTATGCTTTTTATAACGATCTCATTAAATCTTATGAATATGCATTGACAGCTCTGCAATACAACAGGGAATATAATGTGACTGATCTGATTCCCATGTCCAGGATGATGGTCCTTTCGTTTAAACCCAACGGTGATGAAGAAACTACCATTGCTGAAGTGCATGACATTTTAAAAGATGTACATACCATCAAGGACAAAACCTGGTATCTGAGAACTTTTGGAGGATTGGGAAATGAGTTGAAGATCACACGAGAATACCTTTTGGCTGATAGTATAATAAGTCTGACTATTTCAGAAGCACGTAAATATAATTTGAAGGCGATTGAAATGCATAACCTGGGAAGGATGCAAATTTGGTTGATGCATAGAAAAGAATATGATAAGGCGCTGGCATTGGCATATGAACTAGTCGCCTATTTTGAATCGATTGGAGAAAAAAGACTTCGTGCGGAAATGTTAGCGAATTGCGGAGAAGTATATGAGAAGAAATATGAAATCCACCCTGATAAACGCTACCTGGATAGTGCCTTATTTTATGCAGAAAAGGGATTGCGTATAAGTTCGGAGATCGATTATAAAATGGTGATGCAGGATAATTATATTTTGCTTTTTCGTGTGAATAAACGTCTGGGTAATACCAAAGAAGCAATGGATTATCTTGAAAAGTATGTAAGCCTGCGTGATAGTTTAATGGGCTTAGCGACCATGCGTCGACTTGAAGGAATTGCTATCAAACAACGCGATGAAATATCAACTGCTCAAATGAAGTTGAAAGATGCGGAAGTTTCCCGACAGCGTAATTATACTTATACCGGACTTGCAGGAATTGGGTTGTCCGGACTGATGCTCTTTTTTGTCTTCAGAAATTATAGGAATCAAAAGAAATCAAACGCTATCATCCTTCATGAAAAGCAACGCAGCGAAGAGTTGTTGTTAAACATTCTCCCCGCTGAAATGGCAGAAGAGTTGAAGAACAACGGTTCCACAAAAGCGAAAGCATTTACCATGGTCACAGTCATGTTTACTGACTTTAAAGACTTCACTGAGGTGAGTGAAAAGGTGAGCGCGGAATTACTGGTAGATGAAATTCATTATTGTTTCAGCGCCTTCGACCGTATTTTACAGAATTATAAAATCGAAAAAATAAAAACTATCGGCGATGCATATATGTGTGCAAGTGGATTACCAGTTTCAAACTACACACATGCTACCGATATGGTCAACGCGGCCAAGGAGATTCGCGATTTTATGAAACAACGGAAAATCGAAAAGGAATCGCGCGATGAAATTCCTTTTGATCTCCGCATCGGCATACATACCGGACCGGTAGTAGCAGGGATTGTGGGAATCAAAAAATTTGCATACGATATCTGGGGCGATACCGTGAACCTGGCCGCACGTATGGAACAAAATTCCGAACCCGGAAAAATTAATATCAGTGGAAGCACATACGAACTTGTGAAAACAAAATTCAATTGCACTTACAGAGGTAAAATCAGTGCAAAGAATAAAGGCGAGATTGATATGTATTTTGTAAGTTGATCCTTTTGTCGCTGAGAAAAAGGAAACACGGAATTCACGGAGGACCACAGAGAACCACGGAGGCGTTTCGACTAAGTTAGGTATTGTCAGATTTTTTTGTACTTTTAGTATAAATTCAATCAATGGGAAACACTACTAA
>Ga0190274_10000104_pt1 | contig 59512 bp, 54 predicted proteins | sample Popmic531T_FD_133002 | JGI IMG/M metagenome (GOLD analysis project Ga0190274, IMG submission 133002) | Populus adjacent soil microbial communities from riparian zone of Yellowstone River, Montana, USA - 531 T | ecosystem: Environmental > Terrestrial > Soil > Riparian zone | place: USA: Montana...
GGGCCGTCCAGATCTGGCGGGCGGCGGCGGACGGGTCCGCGGTGGAGATGGTCATCCGCGAGGATGGCGACATCCTGTCGCTCGAACTCGCGCCGGACGGCGGCGCCATCCTCTACCGCATGGGACCGGCGCGGGAGGCCATCGAGCGGGCGGAGGTGGAGGAATATGAGAATGGCATCCTGGTCGACGAGCATGTCGAGTTGGGCCAGAATCTGTTCAGGGGCGCCATCATCAACGGCCGGCCTGCGTCCGAGCGCCTGACCGGACGATGGTTCTCGCGCGGCGGGGTGCTCTGGGCGCAGCCGCCGCGGGGCCGCCGGCTGGACCTCGCAAGCCTGGAGGCGTCCGACGCCGGGCCCGAGGCTTTCGCCGCTCCGCTGGCGGCGAGCGAGAGCAGCCCGGACACCCGCGCGCGCTCCACGGAAGGCGATGTCGCGGCGGCCGCCTGGAACGATACGGAAGGCACGTTGACGGTCACGCGTTCGGGCGGCGCGACGATCGTCTGCCAAGCGCCCGAATGCCGGACGGACAGGATCGCGTGGGTCGGCTGGCGGCTCGGCCATGACCAAATCCTGTTCGCGACGGCCGACAGGGCGCACCTCCAGACGCTGCGCCTCTGGGACATCGGCGCGGGCCGGGTACGGACCATCGCTCGAAGCGAAGGCCTGCTGAACGGAGGACGCCGCGGAAGCGACCCCTGTGCGGTCGCACGCGACGTTGCCGTCTGCGTCGCCTCCGGGCCGGCATCGCCGCCCCGCCTCGTCATTGTCGATCTCGGCTCGGGCGCGGTCCGGCCGGCATTCGATCCCAATGACTTGCTTCGTGGCCGGCGATGGCCAAGCGTCGAGCGCCTGTCATGGCACAGCCGCGACGGACGGCTCTTCACCGGCATCCTGTTCGCCCCAGCGCGGTCGGGCCATGCACCGGCGCCCCTGTTCATCAACTATTATCGGTGCGAGGGATTCGTTCGCGGCGGCGTCGGCGATGAATGGCCGTTCGTCTCGCTGGCCGCCGCCGGCATCGCGTCGGTCTGCGTCAACGCGACGCGGACGACCGGCCCCTATGACGCGGTCGAGCAATATCGGGCCGCGCATGGCGGCATCGAGGCCTTGGTCGACCTGCTCGCCGGGCGCGGCATGATCGAGCGGGGCCGAGTCGGGATCGGCGGGCTGAGCTTCGGCAGCGAAGTGGCGATGTGGACGTTGATCCATTCCGAGCTGATCGCCGCGGCATCGGTCGCTTCGCCGCAGTTCGAGCCGTCGAACTATTGGTTCAACGGCGTAAGGGGGCGCGATCATCACGACGTGCTGCGGCGTGCCTGGGGCCTGGGAGCTCCGGAAGAAACGCCCGAGCGATGGCGCCTTCTGTCGCCCGCGCTCAATGTCGATCGGATCAGGGCGCCGCTGCTTCTCCAGCTTCCCGAGCAGGAATCGCGCTATGCGGTCGAGTTCTATGCCCGGCTCAGCAATTCGACGACGCCGACGGAAATGTACGTCTTTCCCGACGAGCGGCACATCAAGATGCAGCCGCGGCACAGGCTGGCGGTCTACCGGCGCAATCTCGACTGGTTTCGTTTCTGGCTCCAGCAGCATGTTGATCCCGACTCGGCGAGGGCGGACCAGTATCGCCGCTGGCAGGCGCTCGCCGCGCGCGTGGGCCGACGCCCCTAGCGGCCGCGGGCCCGGAGCCAGAGCTCGAGCGAAGCGAGGTCGAACAGCCGGAAATAATCCTCGTCGCGCGCCGGGCCGGTGCCTCGCAGATAGGATTCGACCGCGGGAACGTCGATCAGGCGTCTCGCGGCCAGCTCGCCGCCGAGCAGGAGCTCTTCGAGCGGGCGGCGGTTCTCTGTGAACGCGCGGGCGCACATGCTCTCAAGGCGGCCCTTCGTGCGGCGGTGGATCGCTTCGGCGGGCAGCAGGTCCTCGAAGGCGCGGCGGGCGACGGCGCGATTGCGGCCGCCGCGGACCCAGAGCCAGGTCGGTATCCGCAGGCAGAGTTCCATGAGGGGCTGGTTGATCAGCGGATGGATGAGGCGCTCGCCCGAAAGATATTGCGGCGCCATGAAGTGATGCGCGCGCACCAGGGAGGCCACATGCTCGCGCTTGCCGGGCGGGGCGTCGACGGGAGCCTCGAGCCAGGGATGCGGGTCCATGCGCTCCGCGACGGCTTCGTCGCTGAGGAAGCGCCGGTCCTCTTTCCAGGCAGGGCGGCGCCCTTGCGAGAGTCGCTTGCGAAGCGCGTAGTGGGCCGCCGTCCAGATCGTGCAGCCTCCCAACGCGGCCACGTCTCCAAGGGTGGAGCGAAGCGCACGGGCCAGCCCGAGGCCGCGAACCGCATCGATTATGGGTGAGGCCGTGGTCAGGTAGCAGAAGAGATTGTCGCCTCCGGCGCCGGTGACGAACCCCTTGGCGCCGCTGCGCCGGGCAACATCGCACAGCGCGCGGTTGAGCGGCTGCAGGACCGGGCTGAGCGGAGGACGAAGCATCGCCTGCTCGGGCGGGCGCAGGTCGAGCGGACGCCTGTCTTCCTCGACCTCGGTGAGATGAAATCCCAGGTGGGCAGCGACGATGCGGGCATAGCTTCGCTCGTCGCCATCGGGCATGAGCGTGGCGAAGTTCACGGCGGGAACGCGCATGTCCGAGGCCGCGAGCGCGGCGGCCACGATCGAGGAATCGAGACCGCCGGACAGCTCCAGGAGCAGGCGGTCGAAGGTGGCGAGCTGGACCGCGACCGTGCCGAGCACGGTTGCACGAACGCGCGCGGCCGCTTCCTCGAAATCCGCTATTCGCCGGTCCGGCGCCGCCGCAGCCCAAGGCGTCCAGGCCGTCTCGATGGCGCTGTGGCCACCGCCCGGGCGGTGGATCGTGCCCGGCACAAGCTCCTTGATGTCGGCCAGTCCGGTTCTGGCCGTTCGCAAATAGGGCCAGGTCAGCCACTGGCGCAGGAATTCTTCATCGACCGGAAGAATGCCGAGGCCAAGATCGCCGCACAGGTCGAGATCGGAAAAATGGACCTGCACGCCATCGAGGTCGCAATGAAAAGCGGGCACGGCGGCTGAAGGGTCCCGCACGACGGCGACCCGATGCTCGTCCCGGAGGAAGGCCACATAATTTCCCCAGCTGCCGGCGAGCAGGGATTTGCCGCCGCTCCAGGCGGCGTGGCGGCTCTCTGACAAGCTGAGAGTTTCGATCCGATCCCATGAATCGCTGGCGCGAAAGAGCCGGCCGAGCAGTAGACCCCGCTCTTCCTGCAGCTCGAGATAGGGGGTCTCGGGCGAAGCGAAGACCACCAGATCGGGCGCGTCGAAAATTCGGTTGAGGCGCGGCGGGCGCCGGCCGTCGGGCACGAGCCCGGACAGGAAATGGCTCAGCCTCTCCGGTTCGCCCGCAAATGCCAGAAATCGAACCGCGGTCATGCGACGAGGACTGGCTTGAATCCGGACGCGCCGCCGAGCGCATCGTTGAGGACCGTCGCCCCTTCCTGCAGCCAGCAATGCGCGCCGAAGGGGTGAAGCTTTACGCCGATGACGAGGTCGGCGGCGACGTCCCGCCTGGCGAGGTACCGGCGGAGGGCAAGCGAATCGTAGAGGCAATTGGGAGCGACGGGGATGAGGCGCCGGGCCGCGACGAAGCGCCGCACCAGGTCGTCGCGGCGGCGCGCGCGCCCGGAACGGTCAGCTCGAACATTGGAAAGCTTCGAGAAGGCCCTGGGAAGCGCTTTGCGCCTCACGGTCCGGCGAGCGGCGAGGACGAGCGTCGCGACCTCCGCGACATCGATCAGCCTGGCCGGCCGGCCGGAGTCCGCTGTCTCGGCGAGGCTGGCATCGGGCAGGGGGTACGCGGTCGAGGCGATCGGCTTGCCCTCGGGATGGTGTACGAGGACGCCCGCGCGGATGAGGGGTTCCAGGCTTGAAGCGGCCATGCCGTCGCTCCGGCCCTCGGCGAGTGCAGCGAAAGCCGCATCTTCCGTGGGCGGCAGGCGAAAATAGCGATCACGGACGAGATCGAGAAAGATGTGCTGGCCGTCCACGACGCAGACAAAGAGGTGCGACGGCATCTGAAAGCGTTTCATTCGCGCCCCCGGGGGGCGCGCGGCCAGGACGCCGCGCGCCCGGCGGCCTCATTCGGCGGTGATGCCGCCGCCCTTCAGCATCACGGTGAACCCCTCGGGGATGAACCCCTCGGCGCCCGCGGTGTCCGCGGTGACGGAGCCGAGCTCGATCAGCTCGACATCGCGGTTTTCGTTCGTCTGCATGGCACTTCTCCTTGCGCTGCCTCTCGCAGCGCCCGGAATCTGCGCCGCGCGTCGACGGATTGAAAACTTATATCGGGGATATTTGGAGATAGTTTGCGGCGGGCTTCGCCGGCGCGGCCGCGCTGCAGGCGAGAAGCAAGGCGGCCGGCCGGAATCCTGCGGATCCGCGACCGGCCGCCATGCGGGCCGAGGTCATTCGTCCGAGATGCCGGCGTGCGGCTGGAGGGCGAAACCCTCCCAGTAGACGCCCCGGTCGCCATGCGTGTCGTCGCTGACGGTGCCGAGATCGATGACGGCCGAAGCCTCTTCGCGGTCGCGTTCCATGATCGTCCTCCAGAAAGCCGCGGGCATTGGCGGCCCGACGAGGCTAAGGTCCGGACCCCCGAATAGGTATCTAATATGACGGCTATTTCGCCGTTGTTTCAGGGGGACGGGCGAAGCCGGCGCGCGGCGACGAGCAGGTCCGGGACGCAGCGCTGCCGGCGGCGGTGATAGGCGGCGATCGCACGGCGGAGGGGCCCGGTGTCCCGGGCGGCGAGGAGAGCGCACAGGCCGGCAAGCTCTTCGGCGAGGTCCGCGAACAGTCGCGTCTCGACGACGCGCATCGCGGCCAGCCGGTCGCTGACATTCTCCACGGCCGCCTCGAGCTCGGCATTGCCGGAGCGGCGCGCAATGTGCCGGAAGAGATCCGCCGCCGACCAGGCGGCGGAGCCCGGCATGACATCTTCCTCGCCCGGATCGAGCGCTGCGGCGCCGGATCCCGAAGGGCGCCGACGAAGTGCCTGTTCGAGCAGCTCCCGGCTCCACCGATAGAGATCGCGGAGCTCCGCCTCGGTCGGCGAGGGTACGCGAAATCCGTCATTGCGGGGCGCCTCGACGAGCTTCTCGCCAACCAGGCGGTGCAAGGCGTCGCGCACGGGCGTGATGCTCGAATTGAGGTCCCGGCCGATCGCCGCCGGCTCGAGATGGTCGCCGGGCGCGAACCTGCCGCTCATCAATTGCTCCTTGAGCGCGGGATAGACCCGATCGAAGGTGGGGCCGGGACTCATGGCATCGCTCGCTGCATGTATCGGGTCTCGGTCACGCCGCCGTCCGCCCCCGCTCCTGGGCGGCGTGCGCGTCGACCGCCTCCTCCTGGTCGGGACGGAGCGCATCCTTGGCCCCGAGCCGGCCGGGCTCCGATCCCTGCAGCAGGACCGACGGGCAGCAGCCCTCGAAATTGCCGAGATTGGGACGGTGCTGCCGATAGCCGACCAGCGCCGCGAGCTCGGGCGTGAACGTTCGCGCGATCTCCGGCGGGTAGGCTAGGAACTGGTTCTCGTAGGTCTTGAGCCAGCCGAGGCTGTAGCCCGCGATCATACCGCGCCGCACCTCGCCGCTCCGGTTGGTGCCGGCGGCATGGAGCGTCGAGCCGAGGAAAAGCAGCGCCGAGCCCGGCTCGAGCTCGGGGACCTGCTCGGAAGCCTCGGCGACTTCATGGAGAACTCGGTGGCCATGGCTCTCCGGCCAGACGCGCGTCGCGCCATTCTCGCGCGTGAAGCGAGTGAACGGCCACATCACATTGACCAGATATTCGATCTCGCCGGTCGGGCCGCGCCACATATCCTGGTCGCGGTGCGGCATCTGGGCGAGTGCGCCCGGATGAACCGCGGTCGCCTGGGTCAGATTGAGCTGGATCGTGTCGCACCAGGGCGAGAGGATTTCCTCGACAATGCCGAGAACGAGATCGTGCTGGACGAGCAGGGTCGCGCGGCGGGACCGGGCGAGGATGCGGCCGAACCTTTTTGTGCGTTCGCCATAGAAGCGCCCCTCGCAGAACGGAGTCGCTTCGAAATCGCCGGCAAGCTCCGCGTCGAGCGCGGCAATCTCGTCCGCCGGCAACAGGTCGGGGATGACGCAATAGCCGTTGGCAAGCAGTTGCCCGCTCCAGTGGCCGACCGCGGCTTTTAGTTTCTTTTCGTAGGACATCGGTCCGGCCCCTTCAGGCTGCTGCGAGGGTTTCGAGCCGCTGCAGCGGCGCGGGCCGGTAGATGCCGTTCGCCTCGAGAAGCGCGGGCGTCTCTTCTGAGATGTCGATGCGCAGCGCGCCGAGCATCTTGCCATCGATCATGCGGGGCAGACCGAGCGGGCGGCAGCGCCAGCCGAAGGCGAGGATCTGCGACAGCCAGCCCATCTCGGCGACGCCGGTATAGGTCTCTATGCCGTTCTCGAGCGCATAGCGCACGAGGCCGGAGACGAGGCGGTTTCGGGTCTCGATGCGGGCATGGGCGCCGCGCGCGCGGCCGAGGCAGAAGCGGGTGATCTCGAGGACACGCGGTCCGCGCGGAAGCGGGGCTTCGCACAGCTCGGGAAAAAGGGTGTCGAGGATGTGCGGCCGGCCGGTGTCGAGCAGGCGCGCGGAGCCGGCATGGCCGCCGGCGTCGTCGGGGACGATCAGATAAGTGGCATACTCGTCGTCGAATTGATCGACTTCATAGCGCTCCTCAAGGACGGGGATGTCCCACTTCAGCAGATCGACGAAGACGCGCTTTCGCGCTTCGAACATCTCGCGCAGCGCCGGGAGGCGCAGTGGAACGGGAATGGATTGGGCGATGGTGACCATGTCTTTCTCCTGGTGGATGACATGGTCAGGATCGGCCGACCGGCGGGTCGGCCGCTATTCCCAGAAATGGGCATTGTCAGCGTTTGAGGATGTCGGTGAAGCTGATCGATCCATCGAACAACGCCTGGACGGCAAGCATTGTCCTCTTCCCCACCCCATAGCGCTCGCGGGCCTGCTTGAGATGGCGAACGACCGTCTCGTGCTCGACACCCAGGATCCTGCTGATCTCCCAGTCGGACTTGCCGCGGGCGACCCACAATATGCACTCGCGCTGGCGGTCGGTGAGCCTCGGCGGTGGCTGAATGAGCGGACCGCGCACGCGCCAGAGCTTGCGCGCCGCCTCGAACGCGAACGCGCCGATGAGCTGCGCAAGCGGCAGGTCCTCCTCGCGCATCGGCGTGCCCGCCGGATTGGCGAACGAGCAGGAGCCGTTGGATTCGCCGGGAACGTTGGCGGGAACGGTGAAGCCGTCGCCTATGCCTCTGGCTCCGCCGCGGAACAGAATCTCATGATCCTTCGGCGTCATCGCGATCATGCGCGGTATTTCGGACCAGGCGAAGCCGACGCTGGTGACATGGCTCGCCCGATGGACGGGATCGGAAACGCCGAGGCTGTTGGCGTCATAATATTCGACCCAGTCGGCCGGATAATTGTGCAGCCGGATCGCCGGCTGCGCGGCGCGCCTGAGGTCGACATGGTGGCTGAGTGCGAAATATTCGAAGCCAAGCTCGTGGGAGACGATGCCGAGGGCCTCGGCGAGCTCACTTTCGGTGTTCGTCTCGCTCACATCGCGAAGAAAAATCTCGGCACGCTCGAACGGGCGCATGAATCCTTACGTTCACGCGAGCGGAGCGACGCTTCCAAGCCGTCACTGCCCCAGCCCCCGTCCTCTGTGGGCTCCCGCGCGGGTCTCAACCGACAGGCGCACCGCTTAATGTCGCCATTGATATTAGGGCTGTTTTCCTGGAATCCAACATTTGGGCGAAGGTTATTTGACAATTATTTCGGCAGCGTATTGTGGTGACCTGCAATGTTCCCGTCACCCGGTGCCGGTAGCCGGCATGGGCCGCAAGATGAACGGCAGCCTTTGCCCTGCGCCGGCCTCATCGATTGCTTCGAAGCGGAGGCCGGTCTTTGCAGTACCGATCGAGACCTTTACGGCTTGCTTGAAGGCGTGACGCGCGAGCTCGGATTCGACTACTTTGCCCTGCTGCATCATGCGAGCCTCGCTTCGACCAAGGCCGGACTCATCCGCATCGACAGCTATCCGGCCGACTGGGGCGGGGAACTGGCCGCCCGCGGCCTTATCGGCGAGGATCCCGTCCACTTTGCCTGCGCGCGCACCAATGTCGGTTTTGCCTGGGCGGAACTTCCCGACCTTGCCGTCATCGGCCGCCGCCAGCGCGAGATCCTCGAGCAAGGCAGGAGATTCGGGATCGCGGACGGCTTCACCGTTCCCGCCAACGTGCCCGGCGAACCGGGCGGTTCATGCTCGTTCGCAGTCCGCGCGGGACGCGACCTTCCGGTCGACCGACTGCATGCCGCCGAGCTGATCGGAGCCCATGCGTTTCGGGCCGCCCGCCGCATCCACGATTACCCCGCCGCCGGGCGCCGTCCCCGGCTCAGCCGGCGCGAGCGGCAATGCGTTCGGCTGGTTGCAGCAGGCAAGACGGATTGGGAGATCGCGGCCATTTTGAGGATCAGCGTCGAAACGGCGCATCAATATGTGAAGAGGGCCAGGGCGGCCTATGACGTAGTCAGCCGAGCCCAGCTGGTCGCCTGCGGACTTCGTGATGCCCTCGTCAGCTTCGATGAGGCAATTCCCCCAAATGGGTGAATGGGTTAGCTTCTCCGTATCGGCTTGGCTCGTCCGATGGACTGGGTCGGGCCAGGTGCGGACTGGAAGGATGCGGCAGCATACGCACCGCTTCTCGGCGCCGACCGCTCGATCTTCGCGTGGGAATGGCTGCGGCGCGATCCCGATTATCGCAAGGCGGCCGCCCGCGCCGGCCGCGACGGGCGGCGCGATCTTGCCGACAGCACTCGCTGGGGGCTGCACGGCTTTGAGGATCCGGACAAGGCTGCACCGGAGGCGCGGCCCGTTTGGAGCGCGGGCTGGCATGCCCATGTGCTCGAAGCGGTGGCGATGGCGCCGGCGGCCGCGAAGGACGCGTTCGACCTTTCGCGCCATTCCGGCCTCGCTACTTTGGTGGGCGAAGCCGGGAACCGGCAGCATCTACTCCTCAGCGATGGCGCGCACGCCATCCGCGTCGACATCATCGCCGGCAATCTGAAAGAAGGTCCGGTCGAACTGCACTATCTGCTGTCGGGCCGGGCCTCGGCCAAGGCGCCCTTGCTCGTCCTTCGGCGGCTGTTGGCGCTGAACGAAAGCGATGGGTTTAGCCGGACCCTGCATCCGCGCGAGCCGAGCGCCCGGCGCTGGATCCTCGCGCTTCGGGCGCATGACGCCCTGATGGTCGGCGTCGGTCAGCGGGAGGTCGCGGCCGAATTGCTGAGCAACGCCGCGGCCGGCGCGCGCTGGCGGGTCGAGGCCGCGAGCTTGCGCTCGCAGGTACAGCGGCTGGCACGGTCGGCGCGCGCGTTTGCGCGCGGCGACTATCGCTCGTTCCTCGCCTAGATTCGCGGCTCGGACTCCCTCGGCGGGCCGCGGCCGAGCACTCACTCGATCTGGTAGCGCGACAGCGCGAAGCCGCGGCTATTGCCCCGATCGTTCCAGGCGTGACACATAGCGCCGAGTGCTTCCTCGGTGTCGTCGCTCGACCAGGCGTCCGTCTCCTCGATCGGCGCCTTCAGACCGTAGCTCAGCCGGCGCGAACTCGATCTCTGCAGGACGACGAGGCCGAGACCGGGGAAGGGAACCGCCGGATCGGCATAGAGACCTGCCTTGTCGAGATGGCCTTCGACATTGGGCTTGCCTTCGAAATCGGGATGCCGGAGCACCGGCGTGCCGACGGTTCCGAACGCGGCCTGCCACAGCATGCCGCTGACGCAGGTGCCGCCATGATCGTCGAAATAATAAGGCGCGAGCGCCGAGCTCCAGCCGTGGAGGATAAGTCGGTCGGCGACGGCAAGCGCGAAGGTCGGTCCGCGCTTGAACTGGGATGGCTTGAACGCCTGGCGGCACTTGTCGCGCACCGTATCGATCACCCGCTTGACCGAGCGTGGATCGTAGTCCTCGTCGCCGAACGCTCTCTTGTAGGGCGCGACCTCGCCCGTCGCCGAGGCGATCCGTTTGCCCGCGTCGAGCTGCCGCTCGAGCTCGATATTCGGCTCGAGCCCGTCGACCATGATCTGCCTGTTCCGGTGAACCCCGTCGACGATCTCGAGCGCCTTGACCTCGACGAAATAGCTTCGGCCGTCCGCGAGCTGGCATTCGAAATCGGGCGCCGATTTGGTGTCGCTGACCCGGCTCGTCGGAATGCCGCATCCGCGCAGGAAGCGCAGCACCATCGCCTCGGCATAGATTTCGAAGAACTGACTGTAGGCGATCGGGTCGGGCGGCGACTTCACCGCCTTGAGGATGGCGACCATATCGTCGACAAAGGCCCGGTAGGTCGGATCCTCGTGCGCCGAGAGGTCGATCTCGCGCAGCACGTCATCCTCCACCGCCACCAGACTGACATTGCTGGTGAGGCCGCTCAGTGCCTGGCTGTGCGCGATGAATGCGCTCGTGGCCGGGAAGGTCAGCCTGAGCGCTTCTTCATACAGGTCCCCAGCCCGGGAGAGGTCGTTCGGGCGATGCTGCAGGTCCCGAAGCTTGAGGAGGGCGATGAAGTCGCGATGCAGGTCGGCGATCCTGCCGGCCGGGTCCCTGACGGCTCGGGTTTCGATGCCGTCCAGGACCGCTCCCTCGATCTGGCCGAGCATCGCCGGCTGCGCTCCCGCGGAAACGCGCATGCGGTGGCCCTGCAGGCATTGCAGGGCTATCGATGTCTTCTTCTGAACCACTGGCGGCATGGACTTTCCCGAAGCTGAATGTCGGAAGGCCGGTATTCCCGGCGAACCCGGCATGCGCTCGCCCCATCCGCCGGCAAAGGCAAGTCCTGCGCGGGATTGCCTGAACTTCGGGGACCCGCTAGCCGCCTGTTGAAGACGCCAACATTTGTCCTCGACCGCCTTTCTCTCATCGTTGTGGGTCGAGCCTTTGCTTTCCGAGGAGGAACGTCATGACCGATCAACCGCAACTCAGCCTGACCGAGCTCACCGTCGATCTCCTCGCCGCCTTCGTCTCGAACAATACAGTCGGCGCCAAGGACCTGCCTGAGCTGATCGCCTCGACGCATGCGGCGCTCGCGTTGCTCGAGGGTGGCGGAGCCGCGGAAGCAGAACCGAAGCCAGCGGCCGAGCCCGAATATCCGCCGGCCGTGTCGATCAGAAAATCGCTCGGCAAGCGCGAACACATCCTCTCGATGATCGACGGCAAGCCCTACAAGACACTGAAGCGCCATCTTTCGCGCCACGGCCTGACGCCGGCCCAATATCGCGAGCGCTACAAGCTGCCGGCCGACTATCCGATGGTCGCGCCCGCTTATTCGGAAGCGCGCCGCGAGGTGGCGAAGCGGCTCGGCCTCGGCCGCAAGCCCGGGACCAAGCGCAGGGGCAGGGCGAAGGCGAGCTGAACGCCCCGCGGCAAAGGTCTGCGTCCTCAGACCTTGCAGATGACGAGCTTGTCGCCTTGGCAGAGGCTGCAGCGATCCCGCCGCCGTTCGAAGCCCTGCGTGCCGGCGAGCTCGCGCGTCTTGTGATTGGCGTGCTGACGCACCGAAAGTCCGAGCCGGTCGGCGATGCAGTCGTCGCAGACCGCCTGCGGCGAGAGCCGCAGGATCAGGGCGCGCACGTCGTCGACAACGGTCACTGCGTGCTCGTCCTCATGCGACGGCCTCGCGCCGCCTGAACCAGGGGTAGCCGGTGCGCTCCATCAGAGTCAGCTCGTCCGGGAAGCAGCGCCCCTGGAAAGACATGACGTCCTCGAGCGATCCGCGGAGCCAAAGATCGTAATCCTCTTCGTGCAGGAGGACCGGCATGCGATTGTGGACGGGACGGACCACCTCGTTGCAGTCGGTCATGAGGCCCGAATACCAGGCTCCCCATTCGTGGCTCTCATCCCACATGCCCGCCCAGGCGAAAATCGGACGCTCGCTGACCTTGAACCAGGTCCGCGTCTTCCGCCCCTCCTCGCCCTCCGCCTCGCAAAAGCCGGTGAGCGGGATAAAGCAGCGTCGCTCCGGCCGCGACGCGATAAGGTGCCAGGGAAATTTTCCGAGGTTGGCGATGTTGTTCACCGGCTTGGGCTTTATCGGGAGGCCAGTCTTCTTGCTTTTCTGGGGCATGGGCCATCCCCAGGTCATCGACTGGAGGATGCGATCGCCCCCTTCCTCGCGGACGACCATGCCGTGGCCGCCGGGATAGACGTCCCCTTCGCCCGCATTGAAATTGGTGGGCATCTGGGCGCGGAAATGGGCGGCTACCTCTGCCGCCGTCGCCTTGGTCGTGTAGAGATTGCACATGGGCCTTGGATAGCAGAGCGGGGGGTTGCTGCAACGGCGCTAGAAGTCGAACAGGTCGCCGACCGCGCCGGCCCTTGGCCCCACGATCCTGAAGCTGCCCGGCGGGAACGGCCGCAATATCTGCTCGGGCGGGCGCGCGGCGCGCAGCCAGGCTTCCCAATCCTCGGGCCGCACCACCGCCATGTGGCGGTCCTTCAGCGGCGCAATGTCGGGGCTCGCTTCGACGGTGAGCGCGGCATAGGCGTCCGGCCAGTCCCGCGTCGCGGGCCGCCAGATGCCGGCGATGCAGAAGAAGGGCTTGTCGGTCAGCAGGCTGACCCGGTACCTTTTGTTGCCCGCGGGCGTCTCGGTCTGCACTTGGAAGTCGTTGGCGATGATCAGGCAGGGATTGTCGATTGCGCGGCCTTCGGCCCGCAACAGGCTCCAGGGCCGGCCGCCCGGCTCGCTCGGCCTGAGGCCCCAGCGATATTCGAACTGCCGGGCCGCGCCGTCTCGCCAGATCACGACCTGGCCGGTCTTGCCGGGGCCGTCGCCGTGGACGGGCGCTGGGGCCATCTGTCCGGTCGCGACATTCATGGCATTTCCCTCATCTATCTTCGGCGCCTCAGCTCGCGCTTCCAGTCGGATTCGCTCGGCATGGGGAGCGAGCTGTCGTTCGGCGCCTCGCCGACCAGTTCCATGAGCGGCGCCTTCCGTTCGCAGACCCGACAGCGGAACTTGCCGGGCACGTCGCGGAGCCAGTCCGAAAGGCCCTTGCGGCGGAAATGGTGCCAGACCGCGGCCGAGGGGAAGATGCGCGCGCGCCGGCAGCCCCGGCAGGTGAACTTGATCGCATAGCCATGGGCGCAGGCGTCGAACAGGTCGCGGACCGGGTTCGCCGAAATGCGCTGCTCGCCATCGCGTCCCATGGTCCTTTCCGACTCGAATCACTTGCGGCTGTTCTACATCTGTTCCAATGGCCGAGTCCATGTCGATGTTCCGCGAGCAATTGCTGCTGAGGGCGCTGGCGGCGCTCTGCGAGATCGCCGACGAGTGCGGAAAGCAACCTGCGCCGAAGAATCTCAGCCTGCGATTCATCCTCGCCTACACCTTCGTCGCGGCCGGTGGAGACTCCAAGCTCAAATGGATCTGGAACAGCTTCTGGGAGAGCGCGACTACACCGCTCAACCCGGCGCGGGCGATGGACGACTATCTGCGCGGCACGGGCGCGCGCAGCGCGCTGAGCGGCATCTGCCGGGAGGTCGGCTACCCGCCCGACCATGAGTTTCTGCAGATGCTGCGCGCCCATGCGAGGGTGCGCGGGTCGGGAAAGGGGGCGGCCGAGTCGCCGCCGCCGGTTCATGCCAATGACGAACCGAGCGACGACGATGCGGCCTAGACCCGACCGCTAACCCGCCGCGTCGGCGACGGCGGCAGCCATAGCGTCGACCGTGCGGGCAAATCTGACCGGCTCGTCCACGCTGGATTTGAGCGTCTGTGCCCAATCGGGATACGCGGCGCTGAAGGCGGTGAACTTCTTCAGGCTGAGCCCGCGGTGACGGGCGAGATAGCCGGACGAGATCTTGGCGGGCACCAAGCTTCGAATGAACTGCGCATTTTGCGGACGAATGCCCGCGAACAGACGGAACACCTTGGAGAAGATCTCGATCTCGCCTTCCTCGGCCAGCTCGGTGAGCAGGTCGAGGGCGGGCCCGGAGGGCGTGACATAAGCGTCGGAGCCAAACCGGATGATGGCGTCCGCCACGCGCACCGCATTGCGCACGCCGATCGCCGCGAGCGCCTCGTGCAGGGCGCTCGTCGCTTCCTTGGGGCCCTCGTCGATCCAATGCTCGGTTTTGCCGATCCAGCCATTGAGGACATGATCCTTGACCGCATCGACATCGGGCGGGAGCACCCGAAGCGCGTTCGGCAATATCTCGAATACGCCGGCCTGGACGAGCGTCTCGATCTCCAGCTCGAAACGCGGATGGCGAGCATCCTCGCCGAATATCTCCGCAGGGCTGCCGGGATAGAGAATTGCGAGCGTGTGGGGTTCGAGCCGAGGCACGTCGCCCCGTCGCGGATATTGGTTGGAAAGCAGGCCCACGACCAGCTTTTCGCGCAGGCGCTGGCCCGGACCCGAACCGGGCCGAAGGATGGCGGTGCGGCTGCGATGCAATATGGCGCTCGCGAAATTGTAGCGAAAAGCGTCGTGAAACCAGCGCGGCGGATAATCGGAGTCGGGCAACAGCTCGGTCGGCTCGCCATCGAGCCAGGCCACGAGCGGCGGCCGGCAGGGATCGGGCAAGGCAGCAAGGAGCCGCCGCTCATAGACTTCCGGCTCGGCCCGGCGTCCACGCGCGCCGCGGCTCAGCGAAGCGTGGAGGTCGTGCCAGTCGCGATAGCCGCCGGCACGCGCGACGGCTTCCTGACATTTGCGGAGAGAATAGGCGAAGCCGCTGTCGTCGAGCAGCTTCTTGAGGGCCTTGGCGCGCTTCTTCGCGCCTTCGATCGTCGAGAACATGGAACGTCCTTCACCTCGGCCTGGTCAAGACGCGCTGCTCGTCTCAAACGGCCGCAATGAGGGAACGGTCGAAAGAGCGCTTAACTCGTTGGGCCGGGAGCCCTTCGCCATGGCAGCGGTCGCGCCGACGATGACGGCGCTTAAAGCAAAGATAGACGAGACGATCCGAAGTTCAAGATGGGCTTGGGGCGCGTCGAAGGCTGGACAGATCAACCCGCCCCCGTAAGGGACCATGGACGGGCCGTGCTTGAACGTTACAGCCTCTGACCGCTGGCGGATGGCCGGCAGGAGAGTGACCGTGCCGTTTCGCTTCAACATGCTTTTGCAGGACGAAGGGATAGATCCCGCCGACGTTCGGCTGCTCCGGCACCAGACCGGGAAAGTCCCGGGCCGGACCCCTTATACTCTCTGGCGCGACGACATTGCGGGTTTCCAGCGCTATCAATCCACGCAGGATCCCTCGCCCCGGCAGCGCTCCCGATTTCGCGCCCGTTATTGGGCGAGCTTCGTGGCCCCGCCCCTGGGCGGCACCTTGTTCGTCGGGCTTTATGAGGTCCGACTAATCGGCTCGGTTCCAGCAGGCGCGATCGATCCGCTGACATTGAGGGAGGTCGGCGCTGACAAGAAGCTGGTGGTCTACGATGAATATGATTGCCACCCGATGGAAGAATTGTCCGACTATGTCGGCAGGCTGTTCGTTCACTGGGGCGATTCATCGAGCGCGGCGCGCGCCTGGATCCAGCGTGCCGACCAGCAGGACAAGGAGGTCGTCGAGCTCGCGCGCTCCTTCCGCGAGGAGGATTTTCCCGGATATACGCGCTTCGTTCGGCCCTTGTCGGAAGTCGAAACCATGCCTTCGTCCTGGAAGCAGGCGCTGGCGGCCAGCCGGGGCGTTTACCTCCTGGTCTGCCCCAAAACGCGCGAGCATTATGTCGGCGCCGCTTATGGCGAGGGAGGCTTTCTCGCGCGCTGGCGCGACTATGCCGCGACCAGCCATGGCGGCAATAAGGGCCTGATCGAGCGCGAGCCGTCCGACTGGCAGGTGAGCGTCCTCGAGGTTGCCGGCTCGGCGGCCTCGGTCGAGGACATCATCGCGATGGAAGCGGCGTGGAAGACGAAGCTTCACAGTCGGACAATCGGGCTCAATCTGAATTAGGCGTAGGGCCACAAGGGAGGCCGCGGCGCGCTTGGCAAGGAGCGACGAATGAACCGTGAACTGGCCCATAAGCTTCGTATCAAATACGGCCTGTGGGAATATCCTTCGGACCCGCAGATCGCCGACTGGCTGTCGCGGATGGAGGCCCTGATTGCGGAAGGGGCCGACCCGGAGGAAGCGGGGCGCGAAGCCGCCTTCGAGGCCTTCGGCGAATTGGACGCCGTCCTGTTGTTCTCGGAAGCAGACACGATCCAGGCCCTGCTCGCCAAGGCCCGGGCCAAGAAGGGCTGAGGCATTCGTCGCTTTTGGATGCGACCGCAGCTGCTTCGAGGCATAGAGCAGATGGCAGGGCTCGGCTCAAGGAGAGGATCGATGCGGGACATCGGCGTCGCACTTAGGATCAAATACAAGCTACGCAAGGTTCCTACCGAGGAGCAGGCCGAGCAATGGGCGGAGCTGGTCGAGCATTACCGGCGGGACGATATCGACGCCGAAGAGGCGGGGAGGCGGGCCGCCGCCGACCTGTTCGAGATCGTCGACAACCTCGTCCTGAAGGCGGAAGCCGACACGATCGAAGCCCTGCTCGAACAGGCGAAGAAGAAATGAACGCTACCGCGACTCCGCAGGCTTTGGAATGGATCAAGGATGTCGGGCTGCCGGTCGTGGGATTCGTCGCCGGCTTTCTGACCTCCCGGTGGACCCTTTCGAAGAAGGACCGCAAGGACGTCGAACAGAAAAATTATGAGAATACGACCAGGCTGATCGAGCAGCACGACGCCGCCTATGACGCCTATACCGGCGCTCTAGCGGCTTATTCGGCGGCGCCCGCCGCCGATGGCGGCAATTTCGTCGAGATCGCCACCAAGGGGGACCGCTATCTCTATCAGCTGAACCTGCTGAGCGCGGCGATCCTGTCTGACAAGGTCGACCCCCATATTCGCGATGAGGTGCTGCTTGCGAAGGTGCGCTCGGCCGTCCGCAACACATTGCCCCAGCATTACGAGACGCTGAGGGCGATCGCCGACAAGCATGGCTTCCCATATTCGGGCGAGCTGCGCCGGTCCGACTACAGCGCCGCCTATGGGGTCGTGGAAAGGTTCGGGCCCACTCCGGGATGGAGCGAAGGTCCAGGTACGAGCTGATCGCGCGCCTGGCTAGTCGTCACCGAGGCACAGATCGCACAGGCTGACGTGCTCGCTGACATGGCCGGTCCAGCTCTTGAACGGCTGCCCGCAATGCATGCATTCCGCGTCGAACTTGGTTGGTTCGCCGCGAAGTCCAAGGGCCCTCAGGCGAGCATCCATCTCACGCCGCTGATCGCAATCGCGCTCCATAGGAATATCATGATCACTCGATCCTAACGCCGCGTGAAGATCGGGCGAGGAACGCCGGCAGAGCAACTTCGTCTCCGGGCCGAATCCCACATTGACCGAACCTGAGGACCGGTTCGGTAAGGGCTCGTTTTCGCGCAGGTCGAACTTCGAGCCTCTGCGCGCCCACTGAAACCGACCACCCATCGCTGCATGGGCGCGCATCGTGGCGCCGCCCGACGCAACGAGGGTCCAATGGACGACGATATCGCCCGGGCGGCGCGGGCCAAGAAAGGGAGCCCCTTTCTTTCCACCGAGCAGGCCGCTTTCTATCTCGGCCTCAGCGCCCGCAAGCTCCAGGCGATGCGCGCCGGCGGCATCGGGCCGAGCTTCCGCCGGCACAGCCGCTACGTCCGCTACCATATCGATGATCTCGACGCCTGGTCGAAGGGCGTGTCGGGAGCGGAGCCTGCGCGTGCCTGACCCGCGCGACCTCAATCTCTTCCAGTGGGGCGAGGAGATTCGCCAGCGTCGGCTGGCCAGGCGGTCGGGTCGCCTGCGGACGGCCGCAACGGCGGGCGTAGCGATCGGGGTGACCGCGCTCGCGGCGACCCTGATTTGGCCGCCGCGGCCCCTGTTCGTCTGGAACGCCAGCGAGAGCAGCCCGCCCGGGCTCTATCTGGTCGCATCGCCGGGCGAGGTAGCGACGGGCGACATGGTGATCGCCTGGGCGCCGGCGGAGGCGCGCCGGCTCGGCGCCGAGCGGCATTATCTCCCCTCGAATGTGCCGCTGGTGAAGCGGGTCGCCGCCGTCGCCGGCGACCGTGTCTGCGCGGCCGGCGAGGCCGTGTTCGTCAACGGCCGCCTGGCGACGTTGCGCCGCGCCCAAGACGGCGCCGGCCGGCCGATGCCCTGGTGGAACGGCTGCGAGGAGCTTCGGGGCGGCGACCTGTTCCTCCTCACCCCGAGCGTGCCGGATTCGTTCGACGGCCGCTATTTCGGGACCACGCGCGCGTCCGACGTGGTCGGCTCGGCGGGGCTGATATGGGCGCGCTGAGACTGGCAGTCATTGCCCTGGCCCTCGCATTCGCGGCGCCGGCCCAGGCCGATCCTCTGGACCGCTGGTCCGAGCATGTCGCGGAGGCCTCACTCCGCTTCGGAATTCCGCAAGCCTGGATCCGGCGCGTCATGCGGGCCGAAAGCGGTGGCCGGACCATGCTGAACGGCCGCCCGATCGTCAGCCATGCCGGGGCTCAGGGCCTCATGCAGCTGATGCCGGGGACTTGGAGCGCGATGCGCGCCGGCCACGGCCTTGGCAACGACGTGCACGACCCGCGCGACAATATCCTCGCCGGCACGGCCTATCTTCGCGCCATGTACGACCGGTTCGGCTATCCCGGCCTGTTCGCGGCCTACAATGCGGGGCCGGGGCGCTATGCCGAGCATCTCGCGACCGGGCGTCGCCTCCCCGCCGAGACCGTCGCCTATGTCGCCGCGGTCGGAGGCAGGGGGACGGAACACTTGGCGGCGGTCGGGCCGGGACAGTTGGCGGCGGCTGCGACCGAGCCCCGAAGGCATGGCGTCTTCGTCACGCTCTCGCAGTCCCGGCCGCAGGAGGTTGAACCGGCTGCGCCTGTCGCGCCCGCAAGCTCTCTCTTCGTGCCGCTGAGCACGCCGTCGGCGTCTCCCCTCTGAGCACGCCTTCCCGGGAGGAGAGGCGCGCGTTCCGGGGCGGGAGCTGCCAGGCGAAGGAGGCGGGATTGAACTATGCGATCGGAGCCGAGCGGCCGATGGATCTGGAGGCGCAGGGCCGCGAGATCGTCGAGCGCCTCGGCGGCGAGTGGCACCGTCGCGGCGGCATGTGCCGCTGCCCCGCTCATGACGACCGCACACCGTCGCTCAGCGTGCGTACGGGCGAGCGGCGGCTGCTCTTCCACTGCTTCGGCGGGTGCGAGACGGGCAGAGTCATTCGGGCTTTGCGCGCGCTGCAGCTGATCGGAACGTCGGCAGGAGCAGCGAGCGGCGAGGCAGCCCTGTCGCCGGCCGATCCCGACCGGCGCAACCGCGGCACGGCGGCGCGGCTCTGGGCGGCGGCCCATCCGATCGGAAGGTCGCCGGCGGCGGCCTATCTGAGCATGAGGGGCCTGACGACGCAGGTGTCGGACCTGCGCTATCACCCGCGCGCCCCTTATGGCTGCGGGCACCGGGTCATATTCCGCCCCGCCCTTCTCGCGGCGGTCCGCGACGGAAGCGGCCTGGTCGCGGTGCACAGGACTTTCCTGGATCCGCGTTCGGCGAGTCTGGCCGACCTGCCGCAGCCTAAGCGCGCGCTCGGCCGGCTGGGGGCGGGCGCCGTCCGGCTTCGCGAGCCGCGAGATGGGCTGCTCGGATGGGCGGAAGGCATTGAGAATGCCATCGCCGCGACACAGCTGACCGGAATCCCGTGCTGGGCGACTCTCGGCACCGAGCGCTTCGCCAGGGCCGCGCTGCCGCCGTCGGTCGAGCGGCTGATCCTCTTCCTCGACAATGATCCGGGCGGGCGCCGCGCCGAGAAGCTTGCGCGCGAAGCGCATGCCGGCACCCCGGTCGCGATCGAGGCCCGCTACCCGCCACGCCCGGGCGACGACTGGAACGACGTGCTGCTCGCTCGCGGCGAAGGCGCGAGCTGAGAGGAGAGGGAGCGGTCGGGACGCTGGACCGGCTGGGCGATGGTCGCCCCGGCCAAGCCAGTGGAGACCCGACATGAAGCTCGCGCCTGCGCCCCGTGGCGATGACACCGCCGACCCGATCGTTCAAACCGCCCGTGCATTGGCGGAGATGCTCGCCGCCGGCGAGACGCTCGGGCGCGAGACGCTTCGCGCGCTGTTGACCGAAGCGACGGGCCGAACCGATGCTGCCGGCGGCTGGATCCTTCGCGATGCCTATGACGCGCTCGAGCTCGCTTTGGTTCTGCTCGTCACCGGCCCGCGCTCCCCGATCGACGATCGTGAGCCCGCCGCAACCCTCGCCCGCCTCGAGGCGCTCTCTTGCTCGCTGCCGACCCAAACCCATCGCGCCGAGGAGCAAGTCGCGCTGCAGGCCTTTTCTACGCCGGTTCCGCTGGCCTGGCTGGCCGGATGCGCGGCCAGTCTTTCCACGGCCGATGCCGTGCTCGAGCCTTCGGCCGGAACGGGACTGCTCGCCACCGCCGCCGCCCGCGCCGGTTGCCGCCTCATCCTAAACGAGATCGATCCCGGGCGGCGGCGCTGCCTCGCCGCGGCCTATCCGGACGCCGAGATCAGCGGCCATGACGGAGAGCTGATCCACGACCTCCTCGACCCAGCGATGCGCCCAAGCGTGGTGCTGATGAACCCGCCCTTCGCGCGCGGTGCCGAGCGCGGCGAAGACCGCTATGCCGGCGCGCGCCACCTGCTTGGAGCGCTGACCCGGCTCGCGCCCGGCGGACGGTTGGTCGCGATCCTGCCCGAAAGCTTCGCCGAAGCCGGCTCGGGGCGGGCGTTGCGCGCGCAGGCGGAGCGGCAGGCCGAGCTCCGGCTCGACATCCTGCTCGCCCAGGGCGTGTTCGCGAAGCACGGCACCGGCGTCGCGGTCCGGTTCCTGGTCTATGATAAGCTCCGCGACGGGCAAGCGCCCGTCCATGGCCGGGCCGACCGCCTCGAGCAGCTCCTGGCGAGAATCGAAGCCCTGCCGGCGCGAGCGTCACCGAACCTGCAGCCGCTCCCTTCGCGGACCGGGAGCCTGTCCCTGTTCGCGCGGCGCGCGGGCCCCTCGGCGCCGCTGGCGGCTCCTCGCGCCAGGGCAGCGGACCGGGCTGCCGAGCGTCTCGGCTATCGCATTCTGGAGGAGCCCGCACCGGTCGCGGATCAGGTCGGCCTCTATCTGCCCTATCGGCCGAGCCGCGTCGTCATCACGAACGCCTCGCCCCATCCGACTCCCCTGGTGGAATCGCTTGCCATGGGGTCGATCTCGGCGCCGAAGCCGACCCATGTGCCGACATTGCCGGCCGGGCTGGTCGGGGGCGGCGGGCTGTCCGAAGCGCAGCTCGAGACGTTGATCTATGCAGGCTCCGCGTTCGACCGCGACCTTCCCGGCCGTTTCGTCGCTTCCCATGAAGGCTGCGACCTCGCGCCGGCGGACGAGGGCGGCGCGCTCTATCGCTGCGGCTATTTTCTCGGCGACGGCACCGGCGCCGGCAAGGGGCGCCAGGTCGCTGGCATCATTCTCGATCAATGGCTGCGCGGCAATGGTCGCCACATCTGGCTCAGCAAGAACGAAACCCTGCTGGAGGACGCGCGGCGCGACTGGTCGGCGCTCGGCGGCCTGCCGCTCGACATCCAGCCTCTCTCGCAATGGAAGCTCGGCGCTCCGATCGCGATGGACCAAGGCATATTGTTCGTCACCTATCCGACCCTGCGCTCGGGGCGCGGCGAGGCCACCCGCCTTCGCCAGATTCTCGACTGGGCGACGGCAGAATTCGAGGGCGTTGTCGCGTTCGACGAAGCCCATGCCATGGCCAATGCGGCCGGCGGCGAAGGGAGCCGGGGCAAGGTCAAGGGATCGGAGCAGGGCGTCGCCGGCGTCAGGCTCCAGAATTTGCTGCCCCGCGCCCGCATCCTCTACGCCTCGGCGACCGGCGCCTCGGACGTCAACAATCTCGCTTATGCGATGCGGCTCGGCCTCTGGGGCCCGGAAACCGCGTTCGCCGACCGCACGGCCTTCGTCGCCGCGATCCGCGACGGCGGCATTGCCGCGATGGAGCTGGTCGCGCGCGACCTCAAGGCGCTCGGCCTCTACACCGCTCGCGCACTTTCCTTTGCCGGCGTCGAATATGACGTGCTCGAGCACCAGCTGACGCCCGAGCAGATCGCCATCTACGACGCTTATGCCGACGCCTGGGCGATCATCCACGCCAACCTCACGGCCGCGCTTGAGGCGACCCGCGTGGTCGATGCGGCCACCGGCGCGACGCTCAACGCCAATGCCAAGTCGGCTGCGCTCTCCCGGTTCGAAGGCTGCAAGCAGCGCTTCTTCGGCCAGCTCCTGCTGTCGATGAAGCTGCCGAGCCTGGTGCCGGCGATCAAGGCGGACCTCGCTGCGGGGCAGGCGGTCGTTGTCCAGCTCGTCTCGACGGCCGAGGCCATGCTCGACCGGCGGCTCGCCGAATTGAGCCCCGAAGAGCGGGAGGCGCTCGAGATCGATCTCTCCCCGCGCGAATATGTGATCGACTATCTGACCGCCGCTTTTCCGACGAGGGCGATGCGCGTGTTCACGGATGCCGAGGGCAATGTCCGCTCCGAGCCGATGTCCGACGACGAAGGACGGCCGGTCCACAGCCAGGAAGCGATGCAAGCGCGAGACGAGCTCATCGAGCAGCTCTGCGCCCTGCCGGCGATCGGCACCGCGCTCGACACGTTGATCGAAGGGTTCGGGACCAATGGCGTCGCCGAAGTGACCGGCCGGACGCGTCGCCTCGTTGTCGCGGCCGACGGGCGCCAGAAGCTCGAAAACCGCACCGCGCGAACAAACCTGGTCGAGACCGATGCGTTCATGCGCGGCGACAAGCAGATCCTCATATTCTCCGATGCCGGCGGCACGGGACGAAGCTACCATGCCTGTCTCGGCGCCGGGAACCAGGCGCGGCGCATTCACTATCTGCTGGAGCCCGGCTGGCGCGCCGACGCCGCCATCCAGGGGCTCGGCCGCACCCATCGCACCCGCCAGGCCTCGGCGCCGCTGTTCAGGCCGGTCACGACCGACGTCCGCGGCGAGCGAAGGTTCATCTCGACGATCGCCCGGCGGCTCGACTCCTTGGGCGCGCTCACCCGCGGACAACGCCAGACAGGCGGCCAGAATCTGTTCGATCCGGCAGACAATCTCGAAAGCCGCTATGCGAAGGACGCGCTGGTCGGCTGGTACCATCTCCTGTTCGCCGGCAAGCTGGGCTCGGTCAGCATGGGGCGGTTCCAGCAGCTGACCGGGCTCAAACTCGAGGCTGAGGACGGCGCGCTTCGCGAGGACCTGCCGCCCATCCAGCGCTGGCTCAATCGCCTCCTCGCTTTGCGCATCGCCCTCCAGAATGCCATTTTCGACGAATTTCTCGGCCTCGTCGAAGCCCGGGTCGCGGCCGCGCGCGAGGCCGGGACTCTCGACCTTGGCGTCGAGACGGTGCCGGTCGACGCGTTCGAGATTCTCGACGACCGGATCATCCGCACCGACCCGCGCTCCGGGGCGACGACCCATTTGCTGCGGATCGAGCTCGCCCGACGTCTGCGGCCGATGAGCCTTGAGCGCCTGCTCGAGGTCGGAGCATCCCTTCCCGACGCCCTGCCGATGCTGAATGCCAGGTCCGGAAAGGCCGCGCTCCGCATCAAGGCGCGCAGCCTGATGTCGGAGGAAGGATTGCCGATCCCGCGCTACGAGCTGATCCGTCCCGTGAAGCGCGAGCATCTGCCGTGCGAACGGCTGAATGAGACCAGCTGGGAGCCGGCGAGCGACGCGGCCTTCGAACGCGCTTGGCTGGCCGAGGTCCGGGAGGCGGAGACGACGCTTCGCCGCGAGACGCTGCACCTCGCCACAGGGTTGCTACTGCCAATCTGGGACAAGCTGCCGGACGATCATGTGCAGGTGGTCCGCATCGCGGCCGACGATGGCCGGTCCTTGCTCGGCCGCGAGATCCCGGCTGCATCGCTCGGCGAGCTCGGGGAGAAGCTCGGCCTCGACGTCTCGCTCAACATACCGCCGGACGAGTTGGCCGCGACCGTGTTTCGCACCGGCAAGCCGCTGCCGCTGCGCGGGGTCGAGGACCTGATCGTGAAGCGGTCGCTCGTCAATTCCAGTCAGCGCCTCGAGCTTGCCGGCTTCTCGGCGGCGCGCCTGCCTTGGTACAAGGCGCAAGGCTGCTTCACTGAGATCATCCGCTACCGGACGCGTCTGTTCGTGCCAGTGGATCAAGCGGCCAAGGTGTTGGCGCGCCTTCATGCGTGACCGTAATCTCGTCAAGCGGCCAAACTATTTATCTGCCGATACGCTCTTGACCAATGCGTATTTGACAGTGGATGATCGAGATGGGGGCCACACCATGACTGAAGCCGGTCTGATCATGACGATTTTCGCAGCGGTCCTGCTGCCGGTCGTCATTTTCTCGGTTTCTGCGCTAATGGCGACCCATCCCAAGGACCTCCAACAATCTGACATTCAGTCCGAGGAGTTTCTGCTTGCTAGCCGGAGCATCTCACCCGGCGATTTCGTCAATAGCTCCACCGGCTACATGCTGCAGGTATCAACTACTTTCTACTTCATATTTTGGGGCTATAATTACGGTTTTTCCAATGTTTTCTACATGATAACTTGGGCGGCCGGCATTTTTCTCTTCTCGCTGTTCGCGGCCCGATTAATCGAATACCGAGTCGACCACACCACGCTCCCTCGTCTTTTGTCCTTCAATCGAAGCCGCCTTCTGCGCATCGTCGCTGCTGCAGCCACGATCCTCTCGTTCGTGGGTGTCATCTACGTCGAAAGCTATTTCACGGCTGATCTGGTTCTGACCGGCACGGGCGGTCAAAGTTCGGCGGGATCGGCCACATTCTCTCCGACCTGGTGGGTCGTGCTCAGCATCGTCTTGGTCTTGACCGTGGCGTACAGCGCCATGGGCGGGCTGCGTAAAGTGGTAGCAAACGACGTGTGGCAATTGTCGTTCAGTTATCTCGGCCTGAGCGGGGTTTTCGCTTATCTTCTTGACCTAACCTATCGCAGCTCGGCGAGCGACGGCCTGCTCATGTCAGGACTGCTGCTTGCCATCCTCCTAATCCTGATTGGTTTCGATCGCCGCATCCTGGACGGGAAGATCAAGCTCTTCGCACTCATCATAAGTGCAGGGTTGATTGCTGGGGTCACGGTCTCGCATATCGCCGCCGGGCTCGGACCATTGGCCGCGTCAACGCTGCCAGGCCCACTTCACCAAGTGAGTGAATCGTGGGGGTGGTTCACGCTTCTCGGCTTCACCGTCACCAATCTGTTCTGGCAGTTCGCAGACAGCTCGGTTCTTCAGCGCATCTCAGCCCTCCGGCTTGCGGATGATCAGGCCACTGCGAGAATCGAGTTGCGCCGGGCCCTCCGCGCGCTGGCGGTAGTCTCACCTCTGACGTGGAGCCTTGGCATCATCCTGGGCATGCTCATCCGCACGGCCGCGATCGGAGTCAGCGGCCCAGGCGCGGAGTATTTCGCGTTGGTAGAGAACCTTCGGCAAGGAGCGCTGGCGGGGGAGATCATACCGCTCCTAGTGTTGAGCGCGCTGGTGATGGGGCTGGTTTCAATCATGATGTCGACAGTCGATGTTGCCATCATCGCCGCCACCCAATCCTTCTTCACCGACTTTTTCAACGACCGGCGCTTCCGCCCGTGGCATGGCTCGCTCTTCGGTTTGGTGCTTTTGATCATCACCTTTGCGTTCGCGTATGTTCATTCAACCTTTCCACAGAGTTCGGTGCTGACGGTGATGGCAGGGGCCTATGGCGCGGTCCTCTCGCTCGCGCCCTCTGCGATGGCTCGCTTGCTGCAAAAGGAAATCAATCCCGCGGTTGATGTGATCGCCATCCTCGCCGGGGTAACGGGGTCCCTCTTCGCGACCTTTGGTCCCATCCAAAGCCTCCCGTCCAACGTGACGTTAGTGCTTCCAATTTTCGCGGCCTTCGTGCCGGCGCTGCTTATCGTGCTGGCGGGTCTGTTTCTGGCGAAGCGCCGCGCGATTCAAGAGGGCGACTGATGGCCACGTTCCTCTGGAATGCCCTGATCAACGGCGTGCTGGCCACGGCCGTGCTCTACAGCGCCTATCTCGTGGCTGCGGCGACGATGCTGAACCTAGCCCATGGGAGCATTTGCGAATGGCGCACGCGACTTGGGATGCTTGCCCTGCGGCTTCCCAAGGACAAGGTTGAAATCACCGAGGAGCTGGCAGTTATCAAGGCGCCCCTCAGCGATGACATCCTTACGGACCTGAGGGCCTTCCTGAGCAACCACGGTCTCGTCGATCGGGCTGAACGACGACTCAATCTCGTCCGCGCGCGCGGCCGTCTCCTTCTTCTCGCTTTGATCGTAGGCTTCGCTATCGGCATCGGCCTAAGTTCACCGGCCCTCTTCGGCAGCCAAAGTCCAACCGTAACCTATCCCGTTCTAGCTGCATCCATTGGGGCCTTTGGGGCGGCAGCCGTGGTGCTTATGTTCAACTTTCCGCACGGCTTAGATTGGGGCAGGCTGAAGGACGCGACGGAGGGCTTAGGTGCCGGATAGGGAGGCCTTCTGGCTTCACGGCGAAACGGAGTGGCATTTTTTCCGGGCGCGTGAAGATCACCGGACAATCGATTTCCGATCAAGCGACTTCCTGATCGGCGTCAGCCTCAAGAACCCTCGTTTCTCCAACGCCTGGCTGACGGAAGCCCTCTCGGGAGCGGAAGAGCTTGGCAAGCGCACTGTCGTAACGCTCGTTGACTCGCCCTATTTCGAGACTCTGGGGCCGCGCGATTTTGGTTTGTCCGAACGTCGGGAACGACTGCTCCGGCTGGGACGTCAGCGCGATGAGCAGCTCGCCCGAATCCAGAAACTGATCGCCGATTTTCGCGCCACCTGCTTGTTCAAGCCGTGGTCCGAGTTTCAAGCTGCAACGCCGTTGCAGCTGAAAGAGGAGCTGAACGCGGCCTATGGCAGCGGCGGGCGGGTGACCGAACTGATTTCCGCGCAAGTGCGGTCGGTAATGGACATGTTTCTTGACGACGATGAGGTTCGCCATTTCGCCCGCTTCCTGCTGGAAGAAATCCCGGTTCTCGTCACGATCTACTACGAGCTCATGGACCGTTGCGTTGATGTCTATCCTGGCGAGCAGGCTCCCTTCTTTTGGGCGCTCGACAAGGGCGAATTGGAGTCCGAGCTACCGGAGATGACCAAGATGGCACTCAAGGGCCCTCCTCACACTTACGCTGTATTTTACCTTTGACCGACGGATCGTGGCATCATTCGGTTTGGCTACCGGTGGCATTAAGCAGCGAGTTGGGGTCGGCCCCCATCAGCAGGAACCGCTGCGGCACCGATCTTGTCCTTTGGCGCGACCGGGACGGGCATGTTCATGCACTTGAAGATCGGTGTCCGCACCGCGGCGCAGCTCTCAGCCACGGAATTGTGGAAACCCAGGGTGTTCGCTGCCCCTATCACGGGATGGTGTTTGACGGCTCAGGTCACTGCATCAGCGGGGATCATCGCCTCTCGTGTCCGTCCTTCCAGACGATCGAGACGCGCGGTATCGTTTTCGCCGCGCCAAAGCCCGATCGGGAGACCGTCGGGCTGGAAAGCGAAGACTTGAAGATCATCTACGGTTTCGTCGACTACGTTGCCACGAATGCCTTCAACGTCATCGATAACCTGTTCGATGTTGCTCATCTTGAGTTCGTTCACAGCGGAAGCTTTTCCGGCGATAGCTCCTGCCGGAACGTGACGTTCGAAGAGCATGACCGCGGATTTCAGCTTTCCTATGAGCTTCCCGTTCATCCAACCAAGAGCTTTGAAATTCTCGCAGGATCCGCGAGTTGTGCCAACGTGTCGGCAACCTTCATCCCGCCTCTGGGCCAGATATTCCGCGTTCGCTACGACACCGGCTTAGAATATGGCAGCATACAATGGCTGTGCCCGCTGGATGATAGGCACGCTCGGCTCGTTCAGGTCGGGTTCGCCGAGCTTGAAGGGGTGGTTGACCGTGGTGAAGAACTTGGCCGCGCGGATTGGGACATCTGGGTCGAGGACAAGGCAGTCCTTGAGACGATCCAGAACACCTTCGTCCAAGATCTTATACTAGCGGCAGCATCGTTGGCGGGGATTGAGCCGCACACCCAACATATCGTGCGCGCTTCGCGTCGACGATTAGCGGGATAGTCTCATTGTCTCGGCCATTGTCGATACGATCGACTGCCGACCAGTCTCAGACGTCGGTATAGAGGAGAGAAGACGGGAGGCGGGTGAGCGACGGGTGCGGGAAGGCCGCACCGGCTCTCATCCGGAGACTGTCATGATTAGGACCATCCCCCTCAACAAGCTCGTGCCCTCGCCGCGCAATGTGCGGCGGTCGGTGGACGAGCAGGCCGACCTCCAGCTCAAGGCCGACATCGAGGCCCGCGGGCTTCTTCAGAATCTCGTGGTGACGGGCGCGGCCAAGCCGCGCGGGAGCTTCGCCGTCGAAGCCGGCGGGCGCCGGCTGAAGGCTCTTCGGGGCCTCGCCGAGGACGGCAAGCTGTCCAAGACCCACGAAGTGTGCTGCCTGGTTCTCGAAGGCGGTGCGGCCGAAGCCCAGGAGGCGAGCCTCGCCGAGAATTTCCAGCGGCTGAGCATGAACCCGGCCGACGAGTGCCTCGCCTTCCAGCAGCTGATCGAGCAGGGCTCCGACGTCGAGGGGATCGCCCGCCGGTTCGGCCTGACCGTTCGCTTCGTCGAAGGTCGCCTTCGTCTCGCAACCCTGGCCCCGATCGTGTTCGAAGCGCTCGGTGCCGGCGAGATCAGCCTCGACATCGCCAAGGCCTATGCCGCGACGACCGATCAGGAGCGGCAGGCCTATGTCTTCGAGCAGATGAGCCACGGCTATGGCGTCGCCCATCCCGACAGCATCCGCCGGATGATGACCCAGGCGACCGCCAGCGCCACCGACCGGCGCGCCCGGCTGGTCGGCGAGGACGCCTATGTCGCGGCCGGTGGCCGGATCGAGCGGGACCTGTTCGCGGATGATGCCGCGACCCGCTGGCTCGACATCGCCATCCTCGAGCGGCTCGCCTGCGAGAAGATGGAGGCGCTCGCCGCCGAGGCGGCGGCCGAAGCCGGGCTCGGCTGGGTCCGGCCGACCCTCGACCACTGGCTCGGCGGAGCACAGACCGCCGGATTGCGGCGCGTTCAGGTCGAAACTCCCCCACTGACCGATGAGGAATCGGAATCGGTCGACGCGCTCGAGGCCGAGATCGAGGAAATCGCGCTCGGTTTCGAGGACGAGGAGATGGGCGAGGACGCCCGCGACGCGGCCGAGGCCAAGATCCGCGAGCTCAGCGACCGGATCGATGCGATCGTCAACAAGCCGCCCGTGGTCGACGACGAGCTGAAGCCGCGCATCGGCGCATTCCTGATGCTCGACGAGCATGGTCGCCCGCGACTCGACACCGGCCTCTATGCCGAGATCTCCTCAGACGGCGAGGCGGTGGACGCCGACCGAGAGGAAGGCGGCGAAACCGCCGAACCCGCCGGGAAGCCGGGCCGCGCGGCGGGCCTCTCGCAAAGGCTGGTCGACGAGCTCGCGATGCAGCGGCGCGACATCCTCGCCGTCCATGTCGCTGCCGATCCCGGCCTGGCGCTGGATCTGGCCATCTTCCTGATGATCGACCGCGAAGCAGGCTATTCGAGCGAGAAGAGCGGCTCGTCCCTCGTCGCGATGCCGCCGTCGAACCCCGTCTTCGACTTCAAGACTCCCGAGGCCGCGGCGACGATCGCCCGTGCCGACGCGGCTGAAGCGCTTGATCGAAGCTGGGCCGAAGGAAAGTCCCGGTCGGACCGGTTCGACGCCTTCCGGGCACTTCCCCACGACGTGCGCGCGGCATGGCTCGGTCATGCGGTCGCTCGGACCCTCGAGGCGAGCCTCAACCTCGCCGGCCAGCGGGCCTGCGCGTTCCACGACCATCTCGGCCAGCTGCTCGGGATCGACGTGGCGCGCTGGTGGCGGCCCACCGGCACCAACTATTTCGACCGGGTGCCGAAGAGCGTGACGCTCGCCGCCCTGGCCGAAGTGGGCGGACCTACGCTCGCCGGCCGCTACTCCGGCGCCAAGAAGGCCGAGCTTGCCCAGGGCTGCGAACGGATCTTCTCGGGCGACTTCATCGCCGAGGTCGAGGTCAAGGAGGCCGCTCTGGCCTGGGTGCCCGATGCGATGCGGTTCGCGCCGCCGGCCGTGGCCGAAGCCGAGGACGACGACGTCCCGGCCCCCGAGAATGACGACGGAGACTCTTCGGCAGGGGGAAATGCCGAGCCTGTCGTCAAGCCGATTGAAGAAGCGGCCTGACGTCTCCCGGGCCCTTCTTCATGGGCGGTCCCCTTCGCCGGGGGCCGCCCGCTTCGCCCCTCGCCACCGGCTGGGGGCGGCGAACGGGACGCAAGTCCGCGAACCGGACCTAGTCAAAACTGGCCAGAGGGATTGTCCAAAGGGACATGCGGACAATCCTCTACTTACCGCCGCGATCAACGCCGGCCAACGCGCCTAGCCGAGGGCCTCACTGACCTGTCCGCCAGCACCCGTCCGGACGGGCGGCGGACGCCTCACAGGAGATTGGCGACCATGGCGCAACGCCGGGACGGATCGTCGCCCGGTTTCCCCGCCGCCTCCAACCCGTGCCGAGACTTGAGGAGATTTTCGATGACGAAGGATCGCCCGGAAGTGACTCCGGAGCGGGTCGCGGAGGCCGCGAAGAGCCTCCGCCCGATCGAGCGCCAGGTGCTGATCCTCAGCGCCCGCGAGGGGCTTTCGAACGATGAGATCGCCCTTCGCCTGGGGATCGAGCCGCAGGCGGCCGAGCGCCTTCTGGCGGATGCGCTGCTCAGGCTCGACCGGGCGCTGGAGCGCCAGGAGCGGCCCTGGTGGCGCTTCTGGTGAAGCCTTTCTGAGGAGGTTGAACCCATGCCAACCGACATCGAACGCGCCTATCTCGAACAGGGCTACACGCTTCCGGAGGGCCTCAGCTGGACCGACGTCGCCGAGCAGCGAGCCCGCTGGGACATCGATCCGATCTTCGTCCCGGTGGCCCGGGTGCCGGGAGCCTGCATCGGCTGGGGCGTCCCCTTCCTCGACGGCGTCCCGCTGAAGCATCCCTGAGCGCCGCTTTTGCAATGGCCCGCGTCTTCTTTCTCGAAGCCGGGATGCGGCGCCAGAGGGGCCCTGACCCGGCTCCGCCTTCCCGCAACCCGCGCGGCCTTCGGCCCGTGTTGCCGCGCTGCGCGCGGCGGCCCGCGCCAGCCTCGGCCGGGGGTTCCCCGCCGCTCCGCGGACGGTGCGGGGGAGGCGGCTGGGCCGGGTCGTCGGGCTCCAGGCGCCGAATCTTCCGGCGTCGCACGAGGGAGACCCGTCATGCATACAAGCCTTGCCGCGCAGCTCGCACAGCTCGAGCTCGGCCATCTGAAAGTCGAGCGGATCGGACCCACGGCCATCTCGGAGCCGCCGGATCCCGACGCGGTGACTCAGACGCTTTCGGCCGTCTGGTCCGACCTTTTCGCCTTGTTCCCCGACACCGCCCTCGAGCACGATGCCGAGGAGCTTGCCTGGGGAATCGTGAACCTCTTCCACCGGGCGGCGGCCAAGCGCAGCGCCCAGATCGATCGCGCGACCGACGAGATTCGCTGCCTGCTCGCCTCCGCCGACGGCTCCGAGATCCACACCAGCGAGCTCGAGAGCCAGATCGACCGTGCCCGCTCGGCTGAGGTCGCGATGCTCGCTTTGGAGGCCTTTCGCGAGGTCGCCGCTTCGCTCTACATGAACGAGACCGGTTCCTCCTGGCGGCCGGCCGGCGGCTCGCGGCTCAACCATTCTCGCGGCCTGACATCCGCCGTGGTCGAGGGCCGGGACTTCCTGCGTGCCCGTTCCGAGATGCGGCGGACCGCCGCCATGCCGCAGGGCACCCCGGTCGTTTTCGCCGGTGGACGTCTGTCGTTCGCGACGAACGAGGATGCCGCTTGCTTCGGCACAAACGTCTGGGAGACGCTCGACAAGGTGCGCGATCGGGTCGCCGACATGGTCCTCGTCCATGGCGGCGACGGCAAAGGCGCCGACCGCCTGGCCGCTTCCTGGGCCGAACGGCGCAAGGTCCCGCAGGTCGCGTTCGGCCTCGACAGCCGCCTCGGTGCGCGTGCCGGCTTCCGCCGCAACGAACAGATGCTCTCGCTCGACCCGCGCTACGTCGTGGCCTTCGCCGGTAATGGCGTCCTCGAGCGCCTCGTCATTCAGGCCAAGGAGCGTGGCGTCCACGTCGTCGACCGGCGGGGCCCGCTTGGCACGAACCCCAAGCACGCCGCGCGCATCGCCGCCGAGGCGGCATGACCGCAGCTGCCGGACCGGCTCCGGCCGGTCCGGCTTCGCTTGCCAGCCTGTCCGCTTCCAACTTACTCTGCGCTGGCCGCCCAGTGCGGCCGCGGCGCCCGGCCGGTCGGCCGAACGCTAATAACCAAGGCCTCGGCGCCTGCCGCAAGCATGTTCTCACAGGCCGGCTTGGCGCCGCGTCATCGCCGGGGGGCAACAGCCGCTTGCAAGTGCGGCGATAAACGGGAAACGACAGCTTGATGCGAACGAACATCGACCATCTTCCACAGGTTCAGCAGGACGAGCTCGCGCGCGCCATGCGGATCCTGATGGCCGAGTTCGAGGAGGCGACCGGGCGGGCCACTCAGCCCTGGCGGCGCAACGGGAAAATCTACAAGATCATCCTGTTCGGGAGCTACGCCCGCGAAGACTGGGTCGATGAGCCCGCCAATGGCTACCAGTCCGATTTCGATCTGCTGATCGTTGTCAGCCACAAGGACCTGACCGAGATTGCCGATTATTGGTACGTCGCCGAGGACAAGATCCTGCGCGACCACTCGATCGGCCGGCCCGTGAACATCATCGTCCACTCGATCGACGAGGTGAACAGCGCGCTCAGGCGGGGTGAATATTTCTGGGTCGATATCGTCCGCGACGGGATCGCGATTTACGAGCTTCCGCAGCATGAGCTGGCGACGCCGATGCCTGCGTCTCCTTCGGATGCCTTGGAAATGACGAGCGACTATTTCACGGAATGGTTGCCTGCGATCAGTCGGTCTTTGACGACCGCGGAGGACCAACTATCGCGCGCGGAAGAGCAGCTCGGATGGCGAAAAGACGCTGCCTTTTCGCTCCATCAAGCAACGGAAAGAGCCTACGCATGCTTCCTGCTGGTGCGAACGCTGTACTTTCCGCGCTCCCACAACATCAAGTTCCTGCGGTCGCTTGCGGAAGATAGCGAGCCCCGCCTGATCGCTGCCTGGCCGCGTGTCACCAAGCTCGATCGGCGCCGCTTCGAGTTGCTGAAGCGAGCCTATGTCGAGGCGCGCTATTCCCCGAGTTACGAGATCAGCCGCGAGGATCTCGATGCCCTGACCGGCTGCGTTCGCCGCCTCCGCGATCTTGTCGAGGGGGTGTCGCGCGAGCGTCTTGAGGAGCTGCGGAACGCGGCGGGGACCGCCGGCGCGGGTTAAGCGCCGCGGCGCGCAGGCGCCTCTCGGATCGTTTTCTGGGTCATTGAGCGTCCTTGAAGGCCGCCAGACCTCCCCGATTCCTCCTTCCAGCCCCTCTGTGTCTCGGCAGCTTCGGCCCGCAACCCGCGGCCCTGCGGCCCGTGTTGCCCTTCGGGCTGCCCGCGCCAGCCTTGGTCCGGGGTTCCCCTTCAGCTTCGCCTCCGGTGCGTTCCGCCGCTTCGCCTCGACTCTCCTCGGGCTGTCGATCGGGGTGGTCCCGGCGACGAATTCAGGAGACGCAACATGACCAACATCGTCCTTCTCGTCGGCAATCTGGGCGCCGACCCGGAGCTTCGCTCCACCAACGGCGGCACCGACATCGCCATCTTCAACGTCGGCACCAGCCGGCCCAAGCGCGACAGCGACGGCAAGACCTACAAGGATGCCAGCGGCTTCACCGCCAAGGACACCGAATGGCACCGGATCACCTGCTTCAACGGTCTCGGCCGGGTGATCGCGCAGCACGCCGTCAAGGGCATGCAGGTCTCGGTGAAGGGCCGCATCCACTACAGCAAGTGGACGGATCGTGAGGGTGTCGAGCGCTACGGCTGCGAGATCATCGCCGACGACGTGCAGTTCCTCAGCCGGCCGCGGCAGAACGCCGCCTCCGACGAGCAGCGCGAGCTCGACGACGACGTGCCGTTCTGAGGCCGGAAGGAGGCCCGGCGGCTTCGGCCGTCGGGCTTTTTTTGTGTCCTCTCCGGAAAAGTGGGGAGGGGGTCTTGTCTCGATGATGCCGAGTGTGGCGGACGGCGAAGCGGCTCTCAAGGATGCGCGGTCCCCCCAATTTGCTTCGCAAATCGGCTCCCCCACGCCCCGCTTCGCGGCGCCTTCGGCGTCCCTGACAGCCGCTCCGCCGCCCGCGCCTGAAGCGCCGTCTTCGATCCTGAAGACGATGAAGGAGACGCAAGATGACGACGATTTCCGCGATGGCAGATGGCGGTTGCGAGGCCCGTGTCGAGGCTCTTCACGCTGAGTTCGGGGCGGTCCTGGCGGCACGGATTATTGAGGCCGAGGCGGTGGACTTCCTCTGGGATGCGCGCGTGAAGGAGCGCTATCTCGGCCAGCATTTCGATGTCTGTTTCGATGACGAGGAGGGCGAAACAGAGCTTTCGCGGATCGCAATTCTGAGCTTCCTCGACGGTCGCTGGCATGCCGGAACGTGCCTCGTTGACGGCGAAGGACGGGCGGCTGACCTGCTCTGGAAAGAGAGCTTCAGCGGACGGACGGAGGCGGAAGCAGCGTTCGATTGCGCCGCCTGAGCTGTGCTCATGCAGGCCATTTTGAGGGAGCGACGCCACGCGCGTCGCTTCCTCTTTTTTTGCTCGACAATCGGTGAGGGGGCTGGAGGAGGGACGGGGGGAAGGGATGGCAAGATAAAGGCACTGTCTCGCGATGCTCGCCAAGTGATTGTCTGCACATCCTTTTTTTGGGGAGATATTTGGCTTCAACACGAGATAGTCAGTCTCTCCTCCTTCGCGCGAGCACGGGGACCCGCTAGGCTGTCTGGTCAACGAGTCGAGAATGGGTAGCAATGGCGAAGGGGCTCAGCGGATCCACAATCAAATCGTGGTTCCAATATCGCTGCGAGCGTAAGACTCGCTACGAGATCACGGACCCTTCCGAACTCGCCGCGGTTCCGGTTGCCAAGGACGATCGCGAGAAATCTTGGGCGGTGCTCGGCGTCGACTATGAAGAGCGGGTCGTCCGGCGCCTCGCCCAGGAGACGGCGCTACTGCGTCCCTCTCAGGGCGACGACGACGGCCTGCGCGACGACGCTGCGGCGGCGTTTCTGAGAGGCAAGGGCAGCGCCGAATATGCCGCGCAGATGAAGCTGAAACCGAGGAGCCGGCCCCCATTTCTCGGAGCGGACCTCTATCTCAGGCGCAGCTTCGCCGATCTCATCAGGCGCGACATGTCGGAGTCGGTTCCGGTGTTTCGCGTCATCGACGTCAAGGCGACGCGTGGCGCGCGAGCCTTTCACAAGACCCAAGTCGCCTTCTACGCGCTCCTGCTCGAGGTCATCCTCAAAGAAAATCAAATCGTCGGGCGAGTCGATCCGATCGGCGAGATCTGGCGTATACCCGACGATGGAGATGCGGAGGGCAATCGCTCGCAGGCCGAGGCATTTCAGCTTGAGCCTTATCGCCGGCTAGTCCGCGACTTCTGCGGAAGCACGCTGCAGGCGATCGCGGCCAAGGCCGTGGAGCACGGCAAGGACGAGACCTTCTTCCACGTCTATTTCAAATGCGAGCAGTGCGCCTATTTGCCGCATTGCGGTCAGGCGATCAGCGTCGAGCGCCCGCCGAACCTGAGAGATGTTTCGGCGGTGGCGGGCCTGAGCCACGAAGCGAAGCGAAGCTTGCTGCGCGTCGGCGTCTCGACCGTATCGGAACTGGCGGGGATGGGTGCCGGCATTGGGCGCATTGACGGAGCCGGCTGGTCGCTGGCGCGGCGGGCGGAGACCCTTGTCGCGCGAGCCAAAGCCTTGCGCGACGGTGCCGTCGAATCAGGGCCCGAGCCTCACACGTTTTTGATGCCGCCCCGGAGTGACGTCGCACTCTATCTCGTCGCCGATCACGACCCCGTCGACGATAATCTCGTCACCCTCGGATATCTTTACGTGCAAGGAGGCGAGACCCGCGAGTTGATTGAGATACTGCCTACCGCCGATCGCCAGGCCGAAGCCGACGCACTGGTGCGGATCTTCGCTCAACTGGTCGCAGATCTGGCGGCGATCGATGCGCACAATGCGGCGCTCGAAGATACTGACCCCACCGCCTTGTTCGCCCATATCTTCGTCTACGAAACGGTTGAAGCCACTGCTCTGCAGGATGCCGTTCGCCGCCATCTTGACGACACGCGGGTGCGAAGTGGCCTGCTCGACATGGTGCGGCTCTTCCCGCCGGATGAGGTCGTGCCCGAGCCTGAGTTCAGGGGAATGCAGCATTTGCCGGCCACCGCCCTTCGCAGTGTCGTCGAGCAATTGCTCGCCCTGCCCGTGACGGTCTCCTACGATCTCCGCCAGGTCTCGGGCGCGCTTGCGCATGCAGGTCTCATCGCGAGCGCCTATGAGCCGGGCGAATCCTTCATTCGTCCCTTCTCGTCATTGCTCTCGATCGAAGTGAGCAGGGGATTGCGGGAGGGCCGGAGGCGCGCGGCCGCCATAGAGGAGATCAGAGCCGATGTGTCCGCCCGCCTCCGGGCGACACACGAGATCGCCGAGTGGTTGCGCGCCGAAAACCGCCAACGTGTCGCGGCCAGCGGCAATCCGATGCTGCGCCTCAACAAGCTGCCATTCCGGTTGCAGGCGACGTTCAACCCGCTCGCGGCGGACGATCTCGATGTGCTGCGCGCATTCGAACTCCTCGAAAATCGGTCAGGCCTGCTCGATTCATTGATCAAGCTCGCCCAACCGGCGCGCGTGCGGCGGGAAACGGGACGAGCAATAGGTCCGATGCGCCTGCTTGGCGCTTATCCCAATCAGCGCAACGTCTCGATGCTGTTCAGGATTCCGCCCGAGGCGATGGACGCGGATCTTGCGGCGGGCTCCTTCGGGCTTGTCCTGAGCGACGGGGAGCCGGACCATGTGCTCGAGCCTCGGCAATGGCCAAGGCTCGCTTGCAATCTGTCCAGCCCCAAATCCGACGACTCACCAGATCTACTGCGCGTTCGCGTCTTCAAGGGTGTTTTCGACGGTCCCATCTTTCAGGAGATGATGCGCCGCGCCGGCCAGGACAACTGGTGGCTTGACCAGACCTTTGTCGATTTCAACTCCGCCAAAGCTGACGATTTCCTGACCTTCCTCGCCGCGGACGATGCCGCATGAGCGTTCGGGGCGAGATACTCACCTTCCTTCGCAACCCGGCCGAATTTGCTGCCTCGGTTCAGGACCCTCAGGTTTGGCTGGCAGCGCTGGACGACTATGCGCTCCCCTGGATCGCGGCGAATGGAGATCGAACCCTTCGCCCGGCGCAGGAGGCGGCCTGGCGCGGCTTGGCCGATCGCCGCGCGGGCCTCATTCTTGGTCCACCGGGAACGGGCAAGACGCACCTTCTCTCGTGGCTGATTGCGGGCCACGCTCCGGCACGCGCTGCCGCGGGCCTTCCGTCCCGAACGTTCGTGACCGCGTTCACCAAGAATGCGGTGGGGAACGTGCTTGAGGCGGTGACGAAGCGCCAGGCCCTCCACGACCCAAGCGCGCCGCGCCCGATTTACTATGGCGCCCCGCCCGCCGGTGGCCTTTCCGGCAGCATCGACCTGTTGGATCGGGGCGGCGAGAGCGACCTGATCCAGACCCTGGCAACGGGCCGGGCCGTGGTGGGCGCGACAATCTGGTCTCTCTACCGCCTGCTGTCCTCTGGCCTTGCACCGGGAGTCTCCGGCCCCACCGCACCCCTGTTTGACCTCATTTGCATCGACGAGGCCTCGCAGATGGTCCTGGGTCAGGGGCTGATGGCGCTTGGCGGGATGGCGCCCGCTTGTCGGGTTGTCGTCTGCGGCGATGACCAGCAACTGCCGCCCGTACGGGCCTCGCGCGAGATCCGGGTGGCCGGTCGCGAAATGGGCGGTTCGCTCTATGCATTCATGAAATCGGCCAACGCCGCCGAATTTGCCCTTGAGGAGACGTTTCGCCTGAACGCACCGCTAGCGAATTTCCCCGAACGCAAATTCTATCCCGGGCGCTATGTCTCGGCCGAACCAAAGGCGAAGCTGACATTATGCGAGGATTGGCAACAGGGTCTCGACCTGATTGCCCGCTCGGCGCTCGATCCTGCATTCCCGGTCGTGGTGCTCGTTCACGACGGCCCATCCTCGTCCACGTCGAATGCATTCGAAGCCAAGCTCGCGGCGCGACTCGTAGCTGCGCTCGCCGAGCGGTTTGTGGATGACCATAATGAGCCGATACCCGCCGACCGCTTCTGGAACGACGTGGCCGCTATCGTCAGTCCGCATCGGGCGCAGAATGCGGCTATCCGCCAGGCCTTGCCCGACAATCTGAAATCCGACGCCTTCGTCGAGACCGTCGATCGCATTCAGGGGAAGGAGCGCGACGCGGTCATTCTCTCTTATTGCGTTGCCGATCCCGAATTCGCGCTCGCCGAAGCGGAGTTCATTTTCTCGCCCGAGCGCTTGAACGTCGCGTCGACGCGCGCCCGTTCAAAGCTGGTCATGATTATCAGCAAGCGGCTGCTCGAGGCCGTTCCCGCCGATCAGGAGGTGATGGACAAGGCAGAAATCCTCCGCGAGTTTGTCTTCTCGTGCGAAGGCAGGACCGAGACCGAAACCGATGGCCCTGCGGGCCGGCGCGTCAAGGTACAGATACGCGCACGCGGATTCGACGATGAAGAGGCCGCGCTCGACCTGACGGACGAGCCGACGCCAGCCGAACCTTCGCCGGAAATGACTCCGGAACTCGAGGGCGTCCTGGCCGCGATCCGTCAGGTGGCCGCTCAGGGCAAAGTGTCGGGCGCGACACTGTCGAAAGTCCGGCAGGCCCTGGCCCGCACGGCCGAGCCTTTCGCGGAAGCCCGTGCGCTTCACGCGCTCGGATGGATCTCACTGCAGCTCCGGAAGAGCCGATTTGGGGAATATTGGCTGGCAATCCCGTTCGATCAGCCGCGCCGGGTCTATCCGATCGACATCGACACGGTGCGTAGCCGGATCACCGTAATCGTGCGCGAAGCCCGCACAGGCCGCCATAGCTTTTACAACGACGTTCGTGATCGATTCGCCTGGATGACGGCCGCGAAGGAGGACGCCTTCCTTCCCGTGCTGCAGCAACTCGAGGCGGAAGGGCTTGTGATCTTCGGCATGGCCGGCACGGGGATGACGGTGTCCCTCCCCGAGCGGCCGACCGAGGCGATCTTGGAGGAGGCACTGGAGCCCCTCCCGCCACTCTCCGACGACGATTTCGAGTTGCTCAATCGCCTTGAGGATATGGAGGCAGCCCGGATCAATTTCGGTGTCGTCGAGACTTGGACGTCGACGATCGAGCTTGCGCGCCGCACGGGGCGCGCCGCCGAAGCGGTCACGGCGGTGCTTTCACGGCTCGACACTGCGGGCCATATCATGTTGGCGGAGGATGCACGGGTGCGCAGCCGCATTGGCGAGCTGGCCCGTGAAGTCCGCCATGTGAAGCAGCGTTTTCGTTCGGACGATGCCGATCGTCGCCCCTATCTTGTCCGGAACCTCAAGGTCGAGCTCAAGGACCGGGACAAGCCGACCCGAGACCGGTCGCTTCGTGCGGTCTTCGCGCGCGCATCGGCCGAGGCTGACGAGACGCAGCGGACAGCTCTGTCCGGACTCGAGCGCGCGCTACTGGGCATGTGGGGAGAGCGTGCAGCGCTGGCTGCCTTCCAGGAGAAGGGCCTCCGATCGATTCTCGCGGCATGGCGCGGTGAAGGCAAGGCGACGTTCGCGATCGCGGCGGACACCGGCTCGGGGAAGACCGAGGCCGCCTGTCTCCCGCTGATTGCTGGCGCGCTCTCCGACCGTCTGAATGGGATTGAAGGCGTTCGTGCGATTCTCGCTTACCCTCGCATCCGCCTTGTCGCGAACCAGGCGCAACGTTTGGCCAGCTACCTTGCCGCCTGTGCAGAGTCAGGAGATTTGCCGCTTCTGACGCTCGGGCTCCAGGTCAAGGACGTCCCGGACAGCTTTGCGAACATGCATGAGCGCTACAAGGAGACCTGGCCCCAGGCTGGCCCCAATTCCTATCGTTTCCCCTTCTTCGGGTGTCCGAACTGCGGAGCGGCACTCAATCTCAAGCCCGGCGAAGGGCGTGACGGTGCCGACGCTTTGGTCTGCGTCGGGGGGGACTGGCGGTTCGATGGATGGATTGGATCCAAGGAGTTGCTCCGGATCGCGCCTCCAGCGCTGTTCCTTCCCACCACCGACAGCCTCCACCAATGGCTGCACGATCAGCGCTACGGCAGGTTGTTCGGGGACGATCCCCAATTCGCGCCGCCTCGCGCCATTCTCGCCGACGAGATCCATCTTTACACGCATATTCACGGTGCACAGGTAGGCCTCACGCTACGCCGCCTGGCGGCGCGCGCCACGATCAACGATCCTTCAGCCCGCGAAACCATCGCGATCGGCATGAGCGCGACAATCGGGGATCCGGCGCGAGCCTGGGGCCGCCTCGTCGGCCGCGGCGAGGTGGAGGTGATCCGGCCCGAAGCGGGCGAAACCGACGCCAATCCGCGCGGGCGCGAATATTTTCTGTTCATCCAACCGGAAGTCGAATCGCGCGGCGCCGATATTGCCGGGGCTTCGACGACGATCCAGAGCTTGATGTGCCTTGGTCACGGCATGCGCCGGCGCACAGGGGTGGAAGGCGGCTATCGTTCGCTCGTCTTCTTCGATTCGATCGACAAGATGCGACGGTTGCACGGCGCCTATATCGACGCAGAAGAAGGTCGCGAACTTGCGGGTTTTCGCATCAATGCCTTTGGTGACGATGCCCAGGGCGCGCCGCAGACTGAATGTTGTCATGAGCCGGTCGGCTGCGATCGGTTCCGTGACGGTGAATGCTGGTGGTTCGCTGCGAACGACGCGCGCCAATGCGGCGCCGGTGGCCTCCGCGCGCCGGGCACGCCCTTGCGCGTGGCGCGCACGCCAATCTATTCCGGAACGAGCGGCGATGCCGAGGCCCTGGTAAAAGGCGCGGACGTCGTGTTCGCCACGTCATCGCTGGAGGTGGGTTACGACGACCCTGACATCACACTCGTCTATCAACATTATTCGCCGCAGAATCTCGCGAGCTTCATACAGCGCAAAGGTCGTGGAGGACGCGGGGTCGACGACCGGCCGCTGACGGCGGTGACACTCTCGATTTATTCGCCGCGCGATACCTGGTGGTTCCGAAGACCGCGCGACATGGTGTCCCCGAAGGATTTCGACGCGCCGATCAATCCTGACAATGCCTTCGTACGCAGAGGGCAGGCTCTTTCCGCTCTGCTTGATGGCCTTTCGCGTCAGGCTTATCCGGACAACGAGATATTGGGCGCCAACGGGCAGCCCGATGCGTCCGCCTTGACGATTGCGGGCAGGCTCGTCGAGGCAGCCCTGGGTGATCGAATCTGGCAAGAACTCGGCTTTGAAAGCATCCATGCCTTCTGGTCAGCGGCCTATCAGGCCCGACCCGACACGACTCGGGCGCGATATCTTAATCAATTGCGGGCCAGCCTGACCTGGGCACCCAATCTCCTGTTCGACACGATCAACCTCCCGGCGCTCGAGGTGCGCGGGCCGGATGTTTCGGGCGGCGATCGGGAGGATATCAGCCTCGCATTTTCCGCGGTCGCCCCGGGCAATGCGACACGTCGCTACAATGCTTCGGTCGTCCACTGGCGCGCGCCGCAACAGGGCAAGGCGCCCTGGCTGGCCGCAAGCGATTATCGCGCCGCGTTGCGTATGCCTCTTCTCTTCGAATCCGATAGCCTCCTTGCCCAATTGCCATGCGACGCGCGAGTGGGCCTGGCGGACATCCATGGCGATTTGTGCCGGCCTACTCAGGTGACGCTAGACAGACTAGGCTGGATGGCTGGCGCGCATTGGACCGGCGAGCTTGGCTACACGGCCGGCAAGGCAAGCCCGATTGCCAAGCTCACCAATGACTCGAGCGAGATCAAGCATGACAGCCGGGGCGAACTGCGTGGGTTCCTGCTCGTATCCTCGAAGGCAGAATTGGGTCGTCCCCTGGAAATTTCGCCGCTCTCAGGGGCCGTCGAGCAAATCATTGCCCATGCTGGTTCGGGTGCGCGGACGATGGCGACGGGGCTGAATGTGGCGCGGGTTTATTGGGGCGCCGATGCCGAAGTCAGATTGAATGAGCTCGGCAGCGATCCCGTTCCCTTCGCACAGACATTCACAGACCCGGACAGCGCCCGACCGCTGCTTCATGGCTATCAGGTCGAAACGGAGGGCTTGCGGATTCATATCGACGGCCGCGCTCTCGACGCGCTGGTTGCCGAACTAATGGCAGAGATGGAAGAGGACGGCGCTGAGCGTCGCTGGCGTGCCGCCCAGTTCACCCGTTATTTGGTGGAAAGCGGCGCGCGGGGTCTGGGGCTCAACAGCTATGAAGCGAAGCGGGGAGCGGACCTGCTGGTTTCGGCCGCCGGGGACCCGGACCTTCGCAAGCGGCTCAACCATCTCCTCAAATTCTGGTCGAGTGACGCGCTCGCTTCATTGCTCGAGGACACTCGGGCCCGCCTACTCAATCAGCATCCGCTCATGACCGAGGCCCGGGTGCGGCGTACGGCTGGAGCCCTTGCCGGTCCGCCCTTCCAGCAACTGATACGTGAAGCGCTGGGGCAGGTTGGCGATCCGGCGGCAATGGCAGGTTATCTCCGCAGCCTGATACTCCATGGCCTCGCCATCCGGATCAAGGATTGGATAGGTCATGTCGGCCAGGGCGACGACCGTCGCTTGCTTGCCCATGTCAAACTGCCGGTTCAGTTCGGCGAGGACGCCGAGGATGTGATTACGATTTGCGAGGCCGGCGCCCATGGTGACGGCACGATCCGCGGCGTGATCGATCGCTGGCACGAGGCGCTGGACTTCTGGACGCGAGGCTCGCTCGGCGAATGCCCCAACGCAGAGGAAGATGCGGTCGTGCGTCGCTTCTGGACAATGACGGATCGGCACGACGCGTGGCGCGCGCTGGACCCGCGGGATCCGCTCGCGCTTCGCATGATTGCCGGAGAGCTGGTTCCCGAGGCATCTGACAGACCACTTCCCGCGCTTCTGCTTCGAATCCTGTTCGAGGTAGAATCCGTCGAGGCGGAGAGCTTCGCCCTCTACGACATCGCCTATGCTCTCGAGCAGGTGCGGGTCGAATGCGAGGCTCGTGCCGGTCGTGCCGTCCTGGATTGGGAGCTGGCATCAGCTGCTGTGGGCGCAGCCCTAGACGGCCGCTTTGAGGTGCTGGAGCAATTATATGCCGCTTATGCGGCGGTTGATGCAAATCTGGACGGCTCCCTGTCGCCGGAAGTTCGATTTGCCGACCAGGCGTTCCGCCTCGCGGCGCCCCTCTGTGCGGATGGATGTCGAGCGTGCGTTCAGCAGGAGAGCGATCTCATGAACGATTCACTTGCCGCCGCCAGCGTGAGCCGGCGGCTGCTGCAACGATTCATCAGGAGCGTGGAGCAAGGCTGAATCGATCAAGTGCCTCATTCGATTCCAGCCAGGTACGGACATCCTCTGTGACCATCGCCAGGGTGGCGCGTTGCTCGGCAAGCGCGTTGATGAAGCTGCCAACATCTCCGGCGCCAATCGTCTCGGCCCGTTCTTCCTGTAGCGCTTCGCGTTCTTCCAGGAGACTGCGCGCGCGTGCCGCCAGATCGGCAACAGATCCGACATCGCTTGGTGCGAGGGCGCGACGCCCACAATCTGCAAGCCTCCGCCCGAAGTCCGGCGCAACGCCGATCCGCGCCAGAAGCTCGCCAAGCGGCACCAACGAGCGGAATGAGTCGGACGCAAGCGAGGCCCAATGCTGCCGCACCGCGCGTTCCGTGCTGCCGAGCGTCCGTTGGAACTCCTTCTCATATTGAAACGTGGCGTCGCGCAATTCGTCGTCGGTTGACGCGGTCTCGAGCGCTTCGCCAACAGCGCAGGCCTCTTCCCTTAGGTCCATGAGCGTTTCGCGCTGTATTCCGCTCGCTCCAAATCCTGTCGAATTCGCCAAGTCGAGGATCGCGGTCAAACGGCCGATCTGGTGCTCGGCCCCGCGCAGGACCTCCATGCTCTGGCTGAGGCGATCACCAAGCCGTCGGCGGTCCACTGCATCGGGCAATTCCTCGAGCAGCGCCTCCAGTGCGACGAGATTGTCGCTCACTTGCCCACCTCTTGCGCAAGGTCCTCGAGTCCACTCGCAATTTTCAAGGCCGTGCCGATCTCATGCACCTTGCTCAGCGAGCCCGCGCCAGACGCCTCCCGAACGCAGTCGCGAACATGATCATGCAACTGTTCGACCAGCTTTTCGCCGAGATTGGCCAGGTCAAGCATGTCGGCCAGGTCACGCGCCGGGGCTTTGGCCATCCAACCGAGCCGGGCTGCCGCTTTTTCGGGTAATCCATCGTCGGGATCATCAAAGCTCGCGATAAACTCCTCCAGCCGCTGGCCCGCTCCGTCGCTGAGCTTGGTGTTCGCGCGGAAATAGGTCTGCTTCCACGTGGCGACCAGTTCGGCCGCCGCCTCGGGGAGAAGGGCCGCGACGCGCGTCACACTGCCGTCGATGCGAGCGAAGTGGTCGGCAATGCCACGTCCGCGCAACAATGTGACCAAGCTGTCCGATCTATTTTTGAGCTGAGTCGCTTCGGTACGATCTATCGAGACGCGTTTGTCCCGCCACTGGGCGGCAAGTTCGCGACCCCGCTTCATGAGCTCGGGCAGTCCACCGTCTTCCTTGGGGGCGTCGTCGGCTCGGCCCGTTTCTTTCAGCCGTTGAATCGCGCCTGCGATTTCGCTGGCGTCGGTCAGCCCGGCACCGCCCGCGCCATCGCCAATCGAAAGAGTGACCATGGCTCTGAGTTCGCCGCGCAGCCTCTCATGCCATTTGTCGGTCGCGGTGAGCCATTCCTGCCAGGGCGCCGACCGCGCCTTGGGGTCGCTCTCGACGTCCGGCTCGTCCGTCAGGATCGCGCGCATATGTTCGGGCACGGACGACTCCGGCGAAACCGTGCCCCGGAGCCAGGCGCGAACGACCAGAATCTGGGCGACGCCTGCAGGCGGCGACCAATGGCCCCCAGACTCCAGCCTAGGGAGCCGCGCATCGACATAGGCAGCCGCCGCCTGCTCGAGCCGGCGCATCATCACGGCGAGATTGCGGCGATGAAAGCCCGCATCCGCGCGGGACATGCCTTTGTCGAGTTTGAGCGCCAGAAAGGCTTCAAAGCCGTCGCGCACCCACGGATCGGCATCGACGACGAAATAGTTGCGTGCGCCCGAGGTGCTGCCCTGGAGCTTGACCATCTCCGCGGTGACGATCTTCTCGAACAGATAGGGCGTCACGCCTAAACGGCGGGCGTCCAGATTTCGAATGAGCTCGAAGAGCAGCTTGTTCCAGCTGCTCGGATTGGCAATGCTGCCGGCTTTCGACCAGTTCCTCAGCTCATGTTGATATTGTTCGAGCTGCGATCGATTGGCCCCGCTTAGCCGTTTGGGCTTTGGCGGTATGATCGGGGGGCGGGTTGGTTGTGCGGGAGCGCTCGTGGCCGAACCTGGGGACGGAGGAGGCGAGCCCGCAGCTTCATCATCCGGCGGCAGTTCGAATTCAGGCTCAGCTGGAGCAACGGCTGGAGCCTGAACCTCGGCGCCGACATTCTCACCGCCCAGCCAGTCGAGCCCGAACGCTTCATAGAGGCTCCGCTTCGCACCTGCGAACGCCAATTCTCCGTCAATTTCAGTCGTGTCGGCGCGCGCAGGGTCCGCCCAATAGGCAAGCATGCGGCGCATGCGCGCCTGTTCGTCCGGTTCGCTGATTCGATTGGCGACGATCCGTTCGAGGCGATTGGCGATCACATTGTCCGACCGCCGGTCTTCCCGAATGGCGTTCGTTTCGATGAGGGCGACGGGGAAGCGGCACTCTTCGATCGCGTCCGGCTGAATCAGATTGGGATTGAGCACGGCCTGGAGGACGCCTCGTGGGGTTCGCCATGTCTGACCGTTGTCATTCTCCTTGAGCGCTTCGAAGAACCGGTCGAGAGCGCCGGCTGTGAACGGGAACAGGCCGACCCCATCTTCCTCGCCAAAGATCCGGAAGCAGGTCGACTGACGAGCGCAGCCCGAGCAGATGTTTGGTGGCGCCAGATCCGGATCGCTGCGCGCCGCCTCGCGCCAGCCTTCGAGCGCCGGCAATCCCGCCCGGACTGCAGCCAGGTAGCGGGCGACAAAGGCACGCCTGGTGTCAGGATCTCGCATTGTCGCGACATCCTGAAGGCCGCCATGCGATTGGCCGAGCTTTATCTCGTGGGTGATGCGCTGGCGATTATTGCCGGGCAGCTTGGCATAGAAATCCGGCGTGACACCCACGACGGAAATGAGCGGGCAGATTTTCGATTCCTCCGCTCCTCCAGTCGCTTCGGCATTGTCAACGAGCACATCGATCAAGCTGTCATCCAGCCCCTCCCAGCTGGTGATGTCCTCGAGCAAAAGGACCAGACGCTGCTTTCGGATGGCAAGCGCCTCTCGAACATTTCGGAAGAGCGTCTTCAGCCCTTCGGCCGAGACTCCCATCACGTTGCGAATGGCTTCATTGCGCCGCGCGTTCAGCGCCTCGATCAGTGCGAGGCTGTTTGGAAGATGTTGGGCTGCCTCGATCGCCAGTTCGTCCGCAAGCCAGTCTTCCTCGCGATAGGACCGAATAATGTCCCCTTCGCGCTGCAGTCTGCGGGCGAGCTCCACCGCGCGGGCGGTGATCGCCGTCGGCCGCAGGTTCCGGCAGGCCTGGGCCAGGTTTTCGATGTCGAACAGGTCGAAGGAAGCGGTTGCGCTGTTGCGCTCGCCGCCAGCGCCCTCCAGCAAATTGAGGATACGCGACGGTCCGGTCCAGGCACGGCGAACTTCAGAATAGCTAAGCAGGTCCGCCGGCGCGAAGTCAGTGCACCATTTCTCATCGCCGATCGGCTTGCTGAAATGGTTGGGCTCCAGTGTCGCGGCCAAGGTAACGGCGAAGATGTTGGCGCGCCCCTCGATATTGGCGCGCTGTCGCTGACCGAGATTGTCGAAAAGCTTCTCGAACTCGGCGGGCAACCGTTCCTTCAACTGGCGAAGGGCACCCTCGAGGCTTCCATCGGCGCGCCGCAGCAGGAGTTTCAAGTCGCTTTGGATTGGCCAATTGACCGAGAGCCAACGGATCAGGTGCGATTTGCCCGACCCAGGCTCGCCCTGCACAACGCAGAATGCGTGGCGCCGGTCAGGGTCGGCAAGTGCGTCCAATATTGCCTGCTCGTCGTCGCCGACAATTTCCGCCGCGTCGCGCCCGGCGACATCGAAGCCGCGGATCGGCGTATGGGTGGCAAGAAAGATCGCATCGCCGCCCTCCAGCGCCTCGGTAACGAACACCCGCCGTGCATCTTCGCCGCGCCAACAGGCAGGGAAGGGGGTAGCGCTCACTCCGTCACCCCGGCCGTTGGCACGATCACCAGATTGAACGTCTGGATGAGATGGCTGTCGTCTTCGGTCAGTTTCGTTGCGCCGGACGCGTCGCCGCGCGGCCGGAGTACCAAAGTTCCATTATCGTGCAGGTCGCGAAGTGCCGCACTATAGAGTGGCGATAAGGTGTTCGGGCGCGGATTGTGCTGCATGCGTTGGCAGGCCTGAAGGAAGAGCCGACCACCATCGAGATACGGCATGCGTTCGGCCAGGCCGGCGAGAAAGGTCCCAGCCGGAATCTCCTGGTCCGAGGGCAAGTCCATCCTGGCGAGCTCGCGCGAGATCCTTGCGGCTGGCGAAGGGAAATCCGGAGTGCCAGCAATCGGAAGCGGGACACCCAGGCCCATGAAGTGGAGCCAGCGCCGCCAGGCCACGGCCTTGTACTGGTTCATCGGATGGCCGTCTTCGTCCTCACCGACCAGTGCTTGGTTCGCCTTATCCGCAAATTCGTCGCGGCCCCAATCGTAGATCCACCCGAGGTCGCCCTGGCGGTCGCTTTCGGCAGCGACCCAAGCATAAGCCTCGAACATTACCGCGTTGGTATCGCCCGACGCCAGATTGGAGAGGTGGTCATGAAGATAATCGGCTAGATCGTCGGCCGAGGCGAGTTCGAGGCCTTCCTTCAGCGCCGCCTCGTTTCGATCATAGTCAACCAGACCGAGACTGGAAGCGGCGCCAAGCGTGTCGCGCGCCAGTTCCGTCTTCGTCTGAATGAAGACATTGTCCCTAGTAAAGCCGGGATTGATGAGCGCCTCAAACGTGGCGCGGTCGGTGCGTCCACCCAGGGCGCTCAGTCCAGCGACAAGTGACCAGACCCGATCGGGGAGGCCTTGTGGGCGCGCCAACACGCTCATGCGGCTTTGGCCTTCGGACAGGCGAGCGCGTCCAGGACGTCTTCCATGAGCGGGGCAGACATGGAGATGGTTTGATCGAGTCGCCGGCCAGCGATTAGCCGGTCCGGCTCGGCTACCACGATCATTGGGAGGCCGGGCCAGTTATCGCTGAAATCGCGAAGTCGCGAGATCAGAAATGCTGCGAGGGCCGAACTGTCCGGCAGGAGCAATGCGGTTGGGACTCCCGCAATTGCAGTCTGCGCGGTCAGCCGATCACAGCTGAGAACGAATCCCGGTCCGCCTCGCGCCGCCAGGACTTCGGCGCTTGCCAAGGTCAGCGCTTCGGGGACAATGACCTGTTCGACGCCTGCCCTGGACAATCGGTTGAGCAGCGTCTCGAGGCCACGCCCGAACGCCGAGTCCTGAGGCTTCACTAGAAGCAATCCGCCCGGCAGCATCCCACTCCAGTCCGTCGCATTGTCCCAGGCTTTCTCCATGCCGGCGCAATGAAGCAGACGCGGCGGTTCGATGCCGTCGGCCCGGCAAGAGGGACAGCGCCCGCAGGGTGGTGCGAACGCTTGAGGTTCGATCAGCTCGAAAACGGAGCGCGTTAGACAGGCGTGACCGGGATTCAGCATCAACGAGACGAACGGCGCCAGCATGTTCCGTGCCTCGCTTCGTTCCTGTTCGCGAATTTCGAATACCATGTCCCAGGCCGAGGGGTCCGTAGCGTTCAGGATGCCAGGCACCAAAATTTCAACATCCCAGGTCGATCCAGCCTGGTCGCCGGTCGCGGTCACTGCGTGCACCTGGATGACACCTGCACGCTGCATCAACGTCAACAGGGTCATGTTCCACCCTCGATTATAATCCGTCTCGCGGCGTGCAAGACCCTCGCGCACCGCATTCAGTTTCAATGTAAGTCGCTGAAATCCCCCTTCCCAGCGCTTGTTGGTCGCGGTGGCGACCAGCGCCTTCCATCGGCCCTCGGCGAGGTCCCGTGTCAGCCAGCCGGTTGTCGCCAAGCCAAATGCCTGGGAGATGTCGCTGTCCCTCTGGCCTCTCACAAACATGCACGCTGCCAACCCTTGGCCGCCGTCGCGCGAGGCGCGACCGATTTCCTGATACCAGCGTGCCGGACTCTCGGGCAAACAGGCGTGCACAATCGCCCGGACGTCCGACTTGTCGATCCCCATTCCGAATGCCGAGGTGGCAACGACCAGATCATAGCGGTCGGCCGCCCAGTCTTCGACGATCCGTTTGCGAAGGTGGGGCGGAGTGTTGCCGGTGAACAGTGCGGTCCGCTTGTAGCCTTGCTCGCTGGTCAGCCGCCGATGGAGTTGCGCCGCCTCATCGACCTCGGTCGTATAGATGATAGCCGGGCGGGGGATTTGATCGACCAGTTCGTCGAGCGCTCGGTTTCTCGCCGGTGGCAGGTCGTACGAGCCAATGACGACATCATGCTCATAGCGCGGCATCCGCGCATCGACCTCGAGCCATTGGCCTTCGAAGCGCCAACTCGCCCGCAGCACTGCACGTGCCGCCGGTGGAAGGGTGGCAGAAAGCAGCACGGCCCGAACGGCCGGATTGATTGACCGGAGTTGGGCGAGCAATCCCGGAAGGCGTTGAAAATCTGGTCGGAAGCTGCGTCCCCAACTTTCGATGATATGCGCCTCGTCCACGAAGAGGTGGGTAAGCCTGGCGTCCAGTCCGAACAGCACTGAATCCGGGCGCGCGGCTTCCGCAAGGCTCGCCATCAGTCCGGGGCCAAGTGCCTTTTCGGGCGAGAGCAGAAGGATCGGGACTTCGCCGCGGCGGAAAGCGTCGACGATAGCTTGGGTCTCGATTGCCGGCGTGTCGCCAGTCAAAGCCTCGCTTGCTTCCAGTCCCGCCATGGAATGCAGTGTTCGGGCATGGTCGAGGGCGAGCGCGATGGTCGGCGTAATGACGATGGCGCATGCACCCTTCGCCTCGACCCTCCCATGGAGTGCAGCCAATTGGAACAGCAGGCTCTTGCCGGAGCCGGTCGGCATACTCACCATGAGACCGCTGCCTGGAGGCTGAGTCAGGAGGGCGCGGACCGCAGCCTTTTGCGCTTCGCTCTGATAATGGCTGTGCGGCGTGAGCCGTAATAGGACGCCGTCGGCGGAGGCAGGTTCGAACGTTTGGCGATTGCGCGTATCCAGTTTCAAAGCTTGATCGAGGCCGCCGACAGCTTCCGCCGGGCGCCTCATGCGAAGTGCGTCCTTATTGCCGCTGAGCGCGAGGCCAAATCTCGGAAGGAGTTCCAGTTCAACTTCTGAAAGCGGGAGCCCCTCCTTATTGAGGTCGATTCGCCCGTCTCGCAGGCGCACCAGCGAACGCATCAGTGCGAGGCGATCGGCTGGCGCCGTCGCGGCCAGAAGGGCTTTGCGGCAACGCGCAATGGCTCGATCATGCCAATTGGTCATGCTTTGCTCGGCGCCGCCATAATGACCCGAAGGCCCCCTCCCAGAAGGCGCACGCCCTCGCCGCCTCTGCGACCCATCCTTCATCCATTCAGGCTCTCGCGCAAGCGCTTAGAAGATAGAATTGGAGTATCTCGGGACACTAGATTCGGTGACTTAAGAGAGATTTCTTCAACGTTGGAGCCCGCGCTTGGCAAAGCTCGACACCGTCATGGCCGGAACGATATTAAAACCAGTCAGATGTCCGATCTCGACTGTTCGAACGCATGCCAGCCTTTGGCACGAAGATCGCAGGCTGGACAGTTGCCGCAACCATAGCCCCATTCGCGGAGCTTGTCGTGTTCGCCGCGATAGCAAGTATGTGTCGAATCGCGGACCAGCTCAACGAGCGGATCGCCGCCCAATTTGAAGGCCAATTGCCAGGTGGCTGCTTTGTCGAGCCACATTAGAGGCGTGTGCAGGACCGAACGGCTTCCCATGCCCAGGTTCAGGGTGACTTGAAGCGATTTGATCGTGTCGTCCCTGCAATCCGGATAGCCCGAGAAATCCGTCTCACACATACCCCCGATCATATGCCGCAACTCACGGCGTGAAGCGAGCGCCGCGGCGAATGTGAAGAACAAGATGTTGCGGCCCGGGACGAATGTGTTGGGGAGACCGTCTTCGCGAAGGGCAATCGCTGCATTGCTCGTTAGTGCGGTGTCGCTCACCTGAGCGAGTACGGAGAGGTCGAGCAGATGGTCGGGACCCAGGCGATTGGCCCATTCGGGCTTGATCGCGATCACTCTGTCCCGAAACTGGGAGCGACAGCCGAGTTCGACGCGGTGCCGCTGGCCATAGTCGAACCCGACCGTTTCGACATGGGCGAACCGATCGAGCGCCCAGGCGAGACACGTCGCGGAATCCTGTCCGCCTGAGAACAGAACCAGCGCGCGTTCTTCAGCGATCACGCCTCCACCTCTTCGCCCCAATATGAACATGCCTCGCCGCTGCTGTCCCGAAAGACGCTGACCTTGGCGAGATTGGCGATATCTGGTCGAAGGCGCACCCAGATCCAGCGGCAGAGATTCTCCATCGTGGCAGGCCCGAGGTCGTTGATTTCGTCGAGGAAGCGATGGTCGAGGGCATTGCGGGCTTCCGCCATGGTCTGCTCAAGCAGGCCGAGATCGACGATCATGCCGGTCGTGGGATCGGGGCGCCCACGCACGGTGATTTCTGCCCGATAGGAATGACCGTGAATGCGCCGGCTGGACTCCGAATCGATCGAGCGCTCCAGCGTATGGGCAGCGTCGAAAAGGAACTGCTTGCTGAGCTCGAACATCAGCGAATTCCAATCATCTTGTGCGACTGAAGCGAGAGGCGCCAGCGCGGGTGTTCGGTGCAATAGGAGATCGTTGCCGCCAAATTGGCGGCCGCCGTCGGTGAATCCATCGGCTGCAGGAAGAAATGGCCGAACGCCAAGCTTTCGAAACGCTCGGGCCGGGCGGCTTCCTGCGGATATACCAGCTTCAGCTCATCGCCTTCACGCTGAACGAGATCGGCATTGGCTTTCGGGCTGACGCAGATCCAGTCGAGACCGGCCGGAGCCGCAATCGTGCCGTTCGTCTCGACCCCAACTTCGAACCCGCGGAGATGGAGGGCATCGATCAGCGCCTCATCCACCTGGAGAAGCGGCTCGCCGCCGGTCAAGACGACGTAGCGTCTCGCGCTCGATCCGGCCCACTCGGCTTCAATGGCGTCCGCCAGCGCCTCGGCGCTAGCGAAACGGCCTCCTCCGGTGCCGTCCATGCCCACGAAATCTGTGTCGCAAAAGGTGCATATCGCAGTTGCGCGATCCTGCTCGCGACCCGACCAGAGATTGCAGCCGGCAAAGCGGCAAAAGACGGCGGCGCGGCCAGCCTGGGCACCCTCGCCTTGCAGGGTCTTGAAGATCTCTTTGACCGCATAGGCCATCTCAGTTCACCGCCGGCTTGCGCGCCTGGGCCGCTGCGGCATTGCGCTTCTTGCGCAAGTCCGCCTTCACCAGATTCACGAGATAATGTTTCAGAAGGGCGAGATCCCGGTTGATGTTCTGGAGCGCATTCCATCGGCGGATTTCCCCGCCCAATTCCCATTCGCCCTCAGTCCAGGCGGTCCGGCCTTTGAGGCACTGGAGCCCTTCCTGAAATTCGTCGGCGTTGCGCGCGCCGGCGCGCTGCGCGAGAACCTCCATCACATCGCCCATCGCCTGAATTCCGGCGCCGTGTAGGAGACGGGACGAAGACGGTTTTTGTTCGTACCAGGCCTCGGGGAAGACCCGTTTCACGGCCTCGAAGAAGTTGGAGATGAGCCGGACGCATTTGTCAGCTCCCTTGGGTAGATTGATCAGCTCACGCATGACGCCGTTCGAGAGCGATTCCATAATGATCTTCTGCATCACCGTGTCGGCAATGATGCCGTCCGGGCAGGTGTGCTGCTTAATATAGCCCTTCAGGGCAGTGTGCTCGAAATTGAGGCGGGCGGTCAGGTCGGCCGCGGTCGAGCGGCGGCTCAGGCGTGGCGGGAGGTCGTCCACCATCGGCAGCAACTCGTAGATGAGCGACTTCGGCAAAGGCTTCGTGTTGTTGATCAATACGAACTGACGGCGCAGTTCGGCCTCGTCGGGGCAGATCAGCGCCGATATGAAAATCTCGAAATCCCGGTCGATCTCGACGAGGGCGGACAAACGCTGTTGTCCGTCGACGACGAGCCCGGGGGGGCCTTCTCTCACGTCGATCGAAAGCATGGCTGAGCCATCTCCACGGGCTTCGACGACGACGTGGTCGATGAAGGCCACCACGATCGGATTTGGGAGAACGGCGTTCGGCTTCTCGAGATAGTCGCGGATTTCGCGGATGTGCGCCGCCGCCTGCGGACGCTGGAAGCCGCTAATCTCGCCATGCGCATCGCGGCCGATTCGGTCGATCGCGGCGAAGCGCAACACATCTGCGGCTTTCGCCGCGAAGGTGAACACCTGGTGCTCACTGCTCTGCCGCGCACAAAGGGCGAGATATTTCATTGGTTCGGATGACAGCACGCTTCAGGTCCAATCGTTCGATATGGTCTTTGTAGACAGCGAGATTGTGGATGCCGCGCCGCTTGTTGCGGTTGCTTCCACGGAAGATGATCACCTCAATCGACGCGTCCGCGCAGATTGCGCACCGACATTGTCGCCAAGGCTGTTCGAGGAGTGTTTCGCGATAGCGCCTGGCGAGGCGCGCGAGGGTCGTGCTGTCGCTGCAGTCTTCGTAGGGCTTTTCCTCGAAGAGCGGTGCGCTGTAGACGAGCACATGATGCAGGGTCTCTTCAAGGCCGGCCTCGCCGCGGTCGAAGGCGCGTAGCGATCCAAGCGCGGCGCTTTCCATGCGCACAAGGTCTTCGGACCTGAACACGCCTTTCTTCACCGAGCGCTGCAGCTTGGGGTTCTCGATCGCCTGCGGAACGCGGATCGATGTGAAGTAGCGCAACGCCAGCCCGTCGCCCGGCAAATAGTAATTCTGCTTCGCGTCCTTGAACGCGCGGATCAGTGGCGATGTCGTGTCGAAGCTCGCGATGTCGTAACTGTGGAAGCTGTCGATATCGTCGGCCTTGGCGAAGCCCAGGATGTGAAGCTTGATCCTGGAGGGCACGACCTCGCGAATAGCCTCGAGGCACAGCTTGATGTCGGGCGACTTGAGCGGGACCATCCCGCCAAGCGCGAGATAGTCATAGCCCATGGCGACGAGCCGTCGTGCGGCCTCGGCCATGCTGCCGGGCGACCATCCTTGCACCGCGCCGAGCGGCGTGAAGCCGGCGTCGATCGCGAGCGCCTCACGGCGGAAGCCATCCGCATTTTCGAGGGTGATTTCGAACCGCTGCTTCGCCTCGACGGAGCCGCCGTCCATGCCGACGCAAGCTGCATCGAAGTCAAAGATGATATGGTCCACCGAGCAGCCATGGGTGAAGCCGCACTCGTCATAGAACTCGACCATCTCCGCCGGGGTGTAGGGCGGCCGCTCCTCGTCGACATAGCTGAAGGCGCCGCAGTCGCCGAAAATGTCGAGATGCTGAAACTCGGGCTTGTCGAGGCGAAGGAACTTGCGGACGCCGACGAGGCCGAAGCGCCGCGCCTGGCTCGCGGTATATTTGCCCTTCACCCGATGGTCGCCGACGATTCCCCGCGACACCAGCACGCCGTCATAAGGCGCGTACCCGAGAATCTCGTGCGGGTAAGCGTCGTCCCAATAGGGCTGGCGCTCCGCCGCGCTCCGATCCGCTAGGAAATCGAAAGCCGGATCGACATAATCCAGACTATCGGCGAAAATGAACTTCATGCCGCCGCCCGCGCGAGCCGGCGGTCGAGGACCATGAGATGGTCTCGCAACCGATTGATATGCGTGGAGATGGCATTGATGTCATTCCAGGCCCAACCGAGTTCTTCCCAGCGCCCCTTGGTCCAGTGGCAATGAGGAGCGATCCGGGCCAGCGAGGCCCGCACCTCGCCGGCGGGATCGCTCATGCTGTCAGCACGAATCATGATCTGGTCCATGAGGGCGCCCATCGCGCGGATACCGGCCGAATGCATAAGCCGGCTCTCTTCCGCGGACTTGCCCCAGGCGTCCGGAAACGTGTCGCGTACCGCCGACCAATAGAGAACCAGCATCCGATACATGGCGTCGGTATCCCCGGCCCCGCTGCCATTTCCGTTACCTTTGAACTGGCCGAGCGCACCCGACACCGAGCGCAGGCTCGCCGCGATCGCCTGTGCCAAGGGGGAGTCGGTGATCACTCCGGCGCCCTTGGTGGAGGGGCGGGACAAGAGGCCATGGAATGGCGATTTTGGATCGCGCAAGAGCTGTTCGCACAAAACGCTTGGCAGCTTGCGAGCTGACAGGTCGCGGGGGAGCAACACGCCGACTTCGGGCAGCAATTCGTCGATCAAACGTCGCGACAGGGGCTTGACCTTGTTCACGAGGATGAACTGGGCGCGCAATGTTTCCAAGTCACGGCTCTCGAAGCCAACCACGGGAACCACGATTGACTTGTCCTTAGCCTGAGCAAGGGCGAGCGACCGTTGCTGACCATCGACGATCCAGGCGACCCTCTCATGCTCGGACCTGACCGGCAGCATGAGCACCCCGCCCTGGCTGAGGTCGGAGCAGCCCGCGCGAGGCCTGCCGCCATTGAGCTGAAAGACGACGTCGGGACCAAGCGCGAGAATGATCGCATTGGGAAAGAGCGAGGGGCCGGCATCCAGGAAGTCGACGATCTCGCGGACATGCCGCTTGATCTGCGGGCGTTGAAATCCCTTGAGCTTCCCATTCTCGCGTTCGAGCCGCGAAATGTCGGCGATGCGCGCAATATCCGCGCCATGAAGGAAGAAGCTGTAGACCGGAATCCCGTCGCCCTGAATGGCGCGCGTGGCGCGAACCTGAAGGATATCCTTCTTCATTGAGGAGACAACCGTTCGGCGCGCATCATGCTGACTAAGCGCGCGAAGCGGCCTTGCTCGCAGGCGATTTCAAGGTCGTCCCGTAAAATACGCAACAGCCGCGTCGTTCTGCCGCCGGCTTCGTCCCAATGGCGCCTAACGACCTGCCGCAGTTCATCGTCGCTGCGTCGCGCGCCAATTCGTGCCGGCGCTGCCGTCCAGGCCGCGAGCGCAGTTTGGACGGCCTGCTCGTGCTTATGCGCGTCCGCGTTTGGATGGCTGGGCAAGACACGTTCGACGAAATGGCGTGCAGCTCTCGGGGCGAAGTCCGCGCGCGTGCCGGACCATGCGTCGCCGGCCTCGAGCCGGTCATCGTAAGTGAGTGTCCAAGTCTGCAGCTTTGGACGCAGCGAACTCGGGCGTTGGATGATGCGCAGCCGGTCTCTTTGCCGCTTTGGCAATGCGAGAAGATCCGCTTCGACCATCGCGAGATACGCTCGGGGCAGTGCAACAATCACGAGGCCATCGGTTCGCGCAACGGCGTCGGCCAGGGGAGTCCCGAAAGGTGAATTTTCGTTGAGCCACCGCCACCAGGCCTGTGCCGATGCGCCGCCTTCAATCAAATCCAGGACATTGTCCTTGCCGGCGACAATGGTCATCCCATAGCTGGGCACATGCTCGCTTGCGCTTATCCATCCGAGGCCCGCCGAGGCGAACAAAAGTTCAGCATCCAGTCCTATGGCCGCTTGCTCCGCCTCTCGCACGCTCCGACCGCAATAGAGCTGTAGCGCAGGTTGCCGGGCCTGTTGATCGAGCCTGGCGAGCCACTCGCGACCAACAGCGTCCGTCGCACCGCCGCTCAGGTTGGCAGCGTGAATCGCAGGCGGCGGTCGCTTGCGGTTCGAGCAGGGTGCGATCATCAGCGGCATCGGTAAATCAGCAAGTGTCATCCCCAGCGAACGCCGCTATTGTTGCCACAAAGTGAGATCATCCGCATCCATTAATTGCACTTATCCCCAGTCATCAACGGGCATAAATGCGGACATTGGGTTTTCACCCTCTCCCATAAATCTCGAGTTTCCGGCGTTCAACTTCTGCATTCGCCCTTAGGCTGATTGCCGTCCATCCGGAGATGCGGCGAGGGAATCGCCGACGTCGAGGGTTCTCGAATTCTAGAGGTCGTCGACCCAACCGGCGTGGTCGACCTCGCATCTTCTCGCCGATCGAGGGTGGGCGGGCTCCCTCCTAGTCCCGACGCGCCGTGCCGCAACCCGGCCCGCCGGGCCGGGTCCTCCACTGCCGTTGCGGCCCTTCGGGTGCGGCCCGGCGCTTGCCGGGCCTTTCTGGTCGCCCCTCGCCGCCCACCACCGATCGGACCGGGCGGATGCCCGAGGAGATCGACCATGACCGCATCAAGACTTTTGAACTCCGTGCTTCGCGAGAGGCTTCTTTCGAATGGACTGGCGCCCGACATCGACCATGTGCCCGTTGTAAAGCTGTTCAATCCGACGGGTGCGGGCACTTGGCTCGCCACCGAGCTCGCCGCCGATGAGGACACCATGTTCGGCCTCGCAGACCTCGGCTTCGGCTACCCCGAGATGGGTTCGTTCAGTCTTGCCGAATTGGAGATGGTCCGGCTTCCGTTCGGAATGCATATTGAGCGTGACCGAACCTTCTCTACCGAACAGCCGCTGTCGGTGTGGTCGCAGGCCGCGCGCGCCGCGGCATCCTTGAACGCGGCGGAGCAGATTCTCAGAGCAGCCCGTCTTGGCCAGGCGAATCTCCACGAAGACAGCTCGTGAGACCGAGCTGCACCGCGTGGGAACAATTTGATCGTGCAGCAGGGCAGGATCGTGGATATGATTTCGCCATGCCGACCCATCGAGGCCATCAGTACGATCTGCGCCCCCGCCGGCCCGGGTGGAGTTGGTCTGCGTTCGACCTGGATCGCATCACCCCGATCGGGCGCGGCAATGCCGACACCAAAGTCGCCGCGGAGCGCGCTGCCAAGTCCTGCATCGAGGGCGACCGGGGGACGGGGAACGATGTCGATTGATAGACCCAAAGTTGCGAAGCTCGACGCATTGCTCGCCACGGTTGGCAAGATCCGCAGCGCGGAGGCGCGGCTCGCGGGATTGAAGGAGCAGGCGTCGCGCAAAGCTCGTGCGCTGGCGGACATCGGCGACAAGAGCCTGCGCATAAAGGCTGGCTTCTACGCCTATTGGTTCGCGCCCGAAATCCCCGCGACCGATATCGCGCTCGGCGCTACCGGCCGCTCCCACCCGGCCAGGCTTATGAAGCTCGCCGGCGCGGTTTCCATTGGCGTCCCCTGCGAGCGCTGCAAGGAAGATCTGCCGATTCGGAGCCGAAGCCAGATGAAAGAAGTACTCGACCAGGCGAGCGATCCGAACCGCCGGCGTGGAACCTACCGCCTAATTTGCGTCGCATGCCAAAACGCGCTCGATGAAGAGAGCCTCCAGGAGCGCTTAGCCGAGTGCGACGCCTATGACGTGCGACGGCAGGAATTGGAGGCGATGTCTTACGCCGAATATCTCGAGACCGCAGAGTTCGATGAGGCGCGAGCCCTTCATCTTTGGTGGCACGCGGATCGGTACCAGGCTCTTGAGTGCGAGACCTGCGATGACGCAACAACGCTGGGAATCTATCACAAGCCACCAGAGAACGGGGCCCGTTATGGAGGTCTCATCATGTTGTGCGCGGTTTGCCGCGATGCGCTTGTCACGGCGGGAAAGCTTGGAGAAGCGCCCCTTGAGGCAAATCTGATTCCTAGGGAACTCGCTACCCGCGTCCTCGAAGCTGCGCGAGTCGAACTGGCCCACTAAGACTCTGCAAGCCTGAGCATATCAGGCTCGAATCAGCCGCTCTTGGCCGGGCGGTTGTGTTTAGGCGACCGCAGATTCGTCAGTGAGGCAGAGGCAGGGCCCCGCACGCTCAGGTAAATCGACCGGACGAGGCTGCA
>Ga0190274_10000105_pt1 | contig 58889 bp, 41 predicted proteins | sample Popmic531T_FD_133002 | JGI IMG/M metagenome (GOLD analysis project Ga0190274, IMG submission 133002) | Populus adjacent soil microbial communities from riparian zone of Yellowstone River, Montana, USA - 531 T | ecosystem: Environmental > Terrestrial > Soil > Riparian zone | place: USA: Montana...
AAAAATTGATAACCGCGTCCCGCGCAAGGTGGATTTTAATTTTAGGTGTTCTATCGTTTGTGGCGGTATTGAATTACAATTGCCATACTGAAAAAAAACCTGTAGCTGAAACTTATGCAGGATTAAGCAAGGATGTCAGTTATGTTGGGATGAATACCTGCAAGGAATGTCACCAGTCAGTTTATGAAAGCTTTATTCAGACTGGTATGGGCAAGTCATTCGATGTAGCTTCGAAATCAAAAAGCGCCGCGAATTTTGATGCACATCACAAAGTGTATGACAAACAACTTGATTTCTGGTATCGCCCTTATTGGGAAAATGACAGTCTGAGAATTATGGAGTATCGATTGGTTGGAAAGGATACTGTATATAAGCGAATTGAAACAGTGAGTTACATTATTGGATCGGGACAACATACTAACTCGCACATGATGAATACGGGAGGTTATGTGAACCAAATGCCGATGACATTTTACACTCAGAAAGGACAATGGGATCTTCCTCCCGGTTTTGAAAATGGTGGGAATTCAAGGTTTAATCGTTTGATCGGACTTGAATGCATGAGTTGTCATAACTCTTATCCTACAATGGCAATCGGATCCGAAAACAAATATGAATTTATTGATAATGGAATCAGTTGTGAAAGATGTCATGGTCCCGGAGAGCAGCATGTGAAGGATAAAAAAGCAGGAAAGATTGTGGATGTTATAAATGGAATTGATTACTCCATTGTGAATCCGGCCAAATTACCAATCGCACTTCAGCTGGACGTTTGTCAGCGATGTCACATCCAGGGAAATGCAATTCTGAATGAAGGAAAATCATTTTTCGATTTTCGTCCGGGTATGAGGCTTTCAGAAGTGATGAATGTTTTTATGCCGGTTTACCGTGGGCGGGAAAATGAACACATCATGGCATCACATGTGGAACGGATGAAACTTAGTAAATGCTTCATTGTTTCCGCTGAAAAAGCAGACAAAAATCCCTCAGATAAACTAAAACCATACAAGGACGCGTTAACATGCGTAACCTGTCACAACCCGCATGTGAGTGTGCGTCAAACCGGATCGGAACATTTCAACACTGCCTGTAACAATTGTCACGCTCCGGGAAAAGAACATGGGTGTACTGAAAAACCGGAAATTTTAAAAATGAATCAAAGCAATTGTGTGAGTTGTCACATGCCGGGATCAGGTGCTACCGATATCCCACACGTGTCAGTTCATGATCACATGATAAGAATTCCGGTGAAAGAAAATTCTATCAGTCAAATCAAAGAATTCATAGGCATTAACTGTATCAACAATAACCAACCAGGAGATGAAGCTAAAGGAAAAGCTTTCATTGCTTATTATGAAAAATTTAATTTCGGTAAGGAAGTTCTTGATTCGGCCCGAAAATATTTCAGTGATAAAAATGATGATGCCATCCGGAAAAACTTCAAAAATTTGGTACACATTGCCTTTCTTGAAAAAAATTATGGAAAAGTAGTTGCGTACACAAGGACTGTAACTAGTCCCATCGCACTGCTTTCAAAAAAATCATATGAAAATTCAGATGCATGGACATCATACCGAATCGGTGAATCCTACCTTGAAATGGGCGATGCCATGAATGCGCTTCCGTTTTTTGCAAAAGCATACAACCTGGCTTCGATTCATCCGGAATTTGCTAACAAATACGCCTCTACATTGTCTTTGAATAATAAACAAAGTGAAGCCAGGCAGATACTTGAAAAAACTGTAAGTGAATACCCTAAATTTCCTCCCGCATTATCAAATCTTGGGTATCTTTTGCTGATCATGGACAGAGACACGGTTAAATCACGTGAACTCTACGATCTGGCTCTCGCGATGGATCCTGATTACGAACAAGCCATCATTAACAAAGCAGGACTGCTGATGATTACCAGAGGAAAATCGGATGCACAAAAATTTTTATTGAATTACATGAAACGAAAACCGGGAAGCATTAAAGTAAAGGCTGTCCTGGATCAAATAATTAACAGCTGATATTTATGGCCAAGTCCAACTCAAATTCCAAAGGCCGGAAAATTATAATTTCATTTTTAATAGTACTGGTGCTTTCGTTGCTGGTAATAGGGTATAATTTTTATAAGAAAATATATCTGCCAAATGTGGCATTTAAGGAATTGCAGGAACAGTATGTGTACATTCCTACCGGAGCATCATTTACCGATGTGGTGAATTTGCTGAATGAAAAATCGATGCTCAAAAATTCCGCTTCATTTGAATGGGTTGCGGAGCAAATGAAATACAAAAACCAGATTCATCCCGGCAAATATCTTATCAAACCAAATATGAGCAACAGGGAACTTGTGGCGTTGCTGCGAAGTGGAAAACAGGTTCCTGTGTCGGTTGTATTTAATAACATCAGGACAAAGGAACAACTTGCATCAGTTGTTTCTACTCAGCTTGAAGCTGATTCCGCATCCATTATCGGATTGCTTGGCAACGAGACATTCCTTCAAAAATATGGTTTCACCAATGAAAACTGTATGGCTCTTTTCATTCCGAATACTTATGAATTTTACTGGAATACCAGTGCGAAACAATTCATTGAGCGTATGACAAAGGAGTATAAAAAGTTCTGGACTGAATCCAGGAAAATCAAAGCAAAAAATAATGGACTCACGCAATCAGAAGTGAGTGTGCTTGCATCAATCGTAGAACAGGAAACAAAGAAAAATGATGAAAAGCCAATAGTGGCAGGTGTTTATATGAATCGGTATAAAAAAGGATGGAAACTGGAAGCTGACCCTACATTGATTTATGCAAGTGGCGATTTTACCATACAACGAGTGTTGAACGTGCATAAGGAAATTGATTCTCCTTATAACACATACCTGTATGTTGGACTGCCGCCGGGCCCTATCTGCATACCTGCTATTTCATCCCTGGATGCGGTTTTGAACTATTCACACCATGAGTATATGTTCTTTTGCGCCAAAGATGACTTTTCAGGATACCACAGTTTTGCCAAATCCTATAGTGATCACCTGGTCAATGCCCGTAGGTTTCAGAATGAACTTAACAGGCGTAAGATCAGATCATAAGTAAAAATCTCAACCTAATTTCCTATTTTTGCCCGTTGTAACTCTGTAAACTAGCGGATGGCTCGATTTAAAGTATTGTTTCTGTTGCTCTTAGCCGGACTAAATTGTCAGTTGGCTGCCGCTGAAGAGATCCCTGTCTTGCTTATGCTCAGGAGTTCCGAGCAGCGCGACACCTCAGGATGCAACTTTGTGGAACAGGTTACAGCCCTTGTTTATAAGGAGATTATTGAAAACCGCCTCAAATTGTGGGATTCACCCCAAAAAGAAATTCAAATCACCGGGACCACACTCAGGGAGATTGAAAAAAATTCCAGCATTGCTTTCACCTCATTGGAAACAATTTTCATGTATGAAATGTGGGAGAACAATAAAAAGGAAATTGATACTAAAACGCTCGGTTTCTCATTTGCTCACCGCAGCAGTACTGAAGAAGAAGTGACATTCGGTTACGTGGATTACAACGAACTGAATGAACTGTTTCTTAAAACACGAATCAACACCAATGCAAGCGGAATTTACAGCGCCACTTATACCACTTATGTGCTGAGTAAAAATTTTAGTTTTAATGTGGTTCAATTCGGAGGCAAAACAATAAAATCAATCAGCGAATCCGACGACCTCAAAAAGAGTTATATCCGTGACCTTCCTTTCAATCAATCATTGCTTGGGTATTACCCACCCGATAAATACGTAAGTTATATCATCGACACTTACACAGAAGGCAGCGATGAGAAAACAAAGAATAGTACAGGATTCCTGCATTCAATAGAAGACTACTTTCTAAACAACCAGGAAGTGTTTTTTAACATGGGTGGGGATCTGATCACATCGCATCTCCAAAAAAATAAATTAAAAGTAACACGGATTGAAGTCAACGAAATCTGGAGAAAAATAAACGGCGAATTAAGCTTTGAACCAAAATCGATGAAAATATTTGTCAATGATTCTGCACTCAATGAACTTAACCAGCGAACAATGGTCGACTTTGAAGTGACATACGAGGGCAAAAGTGTCACCGACTTTTTGAAGGATAAACAATTCAACATTATCATTACCAAAATAAATTCCCAGGTGATCAAACGTAAGGATGCGTATTTGTATTACAAAGGTTTGATGACCGCGGAGTGGAATAAGGTTATTGAATACGTTGTGAACTACTAAAAAAAGTGACAAGTTGAAAGTGACAAGTGACAAGTACTTATCGATTAACCAGTGTAGGGACGGCATGCCTGCCGTCCTTTTGAAAGAAGAAAAAAATACATAAATATTTTAAAATATGGATCAGATAAAGTTTGGCACTGATGGCTGGAGAGCAATCATTGCAAAAGATTTTACAGTTGATAATGTAATACGTGTAGCTGAAGCAACTGCGTCATGGATGCTTCAAAAATCAAAAACACCGAAAGTAGTTGTTGGTCACGACTGCAGGTTTGCAGGTGAACTTTTTGCCGAAACAGTTGCCAAAGTGATGTGCTCAAAAGGTGTAAAAACTTTGCTGGCAAAGGATTTTGTTTCAACACCAATGATATCGTTTGGAGCAGTCAAAACGGGAAGTGATATTGGTGTAATTATCACAGCAAGTCACAACCCTCCCGATTATAACGGTTTTAAATTAAAAGGATCTTACGGTGGGCCATTGCTGCCGTCAATGGTTGCTGAAATTGAAGCGATGATCCAGGACAAACCTACAATCGATGTAGATGCCCTTTCTCTGAAAGAATTTGAATCAAAAGGATTGTTGGAATACATTGACCTGGAAACTATGTATTGCGAACACGTAGAGAAGAATTTCGATTTGAAATCTATTCGTGAATCTGGTCTTCAACTTGCCTACGATGCCATGTATGGTGCAGGTCAAAATGTGATGCGCAGAATTCTTCCTGACACCACTTTCCTTCATTGCGATTACAATCCTTCATTTATGGGACAGGCACCGGAGCCTATTCATAAAAACCTCACTGAATTTTCAGAGCTGATAAAAATATCAGGTAACATCGACAGCGGATTGGTTACTGACGGTGATGCCGATCGTCTTGGGTTCTATGATTCAGAAGGAAATTTTGTCGATTCACATCATATCATCCTTTTGTTGATTCATTATCTGCATAAGTACAAAGGAATAAGCGGGAAAGTTTGCGTTGCATTCAGTGCCACTCCTCGCGTTCAAAAATTATGTGCTCATTACAATCTTCCTATCGAAGTAGTTAAAATTGGTTTCAAGTATATTGCTGAAATCATGATTAAGGAAGATGTATTGCTTGGTGGGGAAGAATCCGGAGGTATCGCTATTAAAGGACATATTCCTGAACGTGATGGTATCTGGATGGGTCTTGTGCTTTGGGAATTCATGGCCAAATCAGGCAAAACTCTAAATGAGCTGATTGATGAAGTATACGCGATAACAGGTCCGTTTTCATTTGAAAGAAATGACCTTCACATTCGTGAAGACATCAAGCAAAAAGTACTTGCCAACTGCAAAGCCGGAAATTATCATTCATTCGGAAAATATAAAGTGAGCCGTATTGAAGATCTTGATGGATATAAATACTTTTTTGAAAACGGTGACTGGCTTATGATTCGCGCAAGCGGAACAGAACCTGTGCTGCGAACATATGCCGAATCAAATTCCAGGGCGGCGGCATTTGATATACTCGAGGAAGCAAAGAAAGTCTTGCTTTCCTGATTCAAAGGACAAAAGGCAATGGATACTTCTCCATTGCCTTTTGTCCTTAAACAATTGTACTATTGAATTACAATAGATATATTCTCCTGTGTTGCGGAAAATCCTGGTATTAATTTTTACAATCACCATTTGTTCAGGGTATCGCGCACGCGCCCAGGATACACTCAGTTTTTGGGAACCAGCGAAGGAATACAATCCGCAACGGGGAAAAATTGTAGGTATTGGTTTGGGTACAACCTACGTAGTTTCGATGACCGGACTTTACTATTTATGGTACGCCGATTATGACCTTGTAGAATTTCATTCTTTCAATGACAACGAGGAATGGCTCCAGATGGATAAGGTTGGACATTTTGGATCGTCATATTACCTTGGTAAATGGGGAATTGATCTCATGCAATGGACCGGCATGAAGGAGAAAAAAGCGATTTGGATCGGTGGAACGTTAGGTCTCGCATTCCTCACCACTATTGAAGTTTTCGATGGATTTTCAGAAGCGTGGGGTTTTTCAACAGGTGACATGATTGCCAATGTGAGTGGATCGGCAATGGCAATTTCGCAGGAACTCATCTGGAAAGAACAGCGGATCAATATTAAATTCTCATGGCATGATTCTCCTTACAATGATTATAACACTGATTTGATGGGAGAAACTTTCCCGCAAACAATGTTCAAGGACTATAACGGTCAGACCTATTGGCTGTCGGGGAATATCAAATCATTTTTGCAAGCTGATTCAAAATTTCCTGCGTGGCTGAATGTTGCGGTTGGTTATGGTGCGGAAGGAATGACAGGAGCCGAAGACAATTCCGTTACTGATGCCGCAGGTCATACCGACATAGTGAGATACCGCCAGTTCTACCTTGCACCGGATGTGGATCTCACTAAAATAAAAACAAAGAGTAAAATTCTGAAAACAGTATTTGGTGCATTTGGATTTTTAAAAATTCCGGCACCCACACTCGAATTCAATAAACAAAGTGATGTGAAATTTCACTGGTTGTACTTCTAATCGATCTTATATTTAAAAATGAAATTTACTCCAGGTGATAAGGTCAGTTTTATCAATGAAAAACAACAAGGGATTGTAAAAAAAATACTTTCCGGTAATATGGTTGTGGTTGAAATTGAAGATGGATTTGAAATTCCTGTCAGGGAAAATGAACTTGTAAAAATTGGTACAGTTCAACCTGCTCCGCAAATCGTTTCAGAGCAAAAAGAAACACCCATTGTTCACGACACCGGTTCTGTGATGGATATTTGTGAAGCCGGCTCCATTGTTATTGCCGCTATACCGGATGCTGCGGGAGGAGTGCTGACAGGTCCATTGAGCTATTATCTTGTCAATCGTACTGAATATGATTTGTTGTTTACATTTTACCGAAGACAAAAAAATCAATGGAACGGACTTAGTCGTGGGATTGTTGAATCAGGTTCAAATAAAGAACTTTTTCATTTTAAACGCGAAGAACTCATCGATATTCAATCGTTCCTTTGCCAGGGAATTTTATACTCTGAAAAACAGCTGCACCAGGTTTCCACAATAAGAAATGAATTTGAAGTGTTGATCCCTTCATTGAACAATGCAAGGAAGGAAGTTGCAGGAATGGCATCTTTCGCTGCAACGGTTTCAATTTATTCTGAAAATGTGGAAGAAGAAATTCCATTGAAGGATCTTATTCAGAAATACAAGCAGGAAAAACAGGCAGAACCACAGTCAAAACAAAAACAGACTTCTCCCCTTCTGAAACAACCGGGCAAATACGGAATTTTGGAAAATGAAAAAGAAGTCGATCTTCACATTGAAGAACTGGTAGATGACTTTTCAGGATTGTCCAATGCACAAATGTTGGAAATTCAGCTCAAACATTTTGAAAAGGAAATGGACAATGCGCTACGAAATCATTTCAAAAAAATAATTTTCATACATGGTGTTGGAAACGGAAAACTAAAAAATGAAATCCGTAAAGAACTTCGCCAATATCCCCGAGTTGCTTTTAAAGATGCAGACAGCCGAAATTACGGACAAGGTGCTACTGAAATTACTTTCATGTAATTCCTGAAAGAATTATCAGTGAATGCCTCTTGCGGCAAGATACCTTTCGGCATCGATAGCAGCCATACAGCCTGTTCCTGCTGCAGTGACAGCCTGGCGATATACATGATCCTGCGCATCACCTGCGGCAAACACTCCTGCCACATTGGTTTTTGTTGTTCCCGGAATAGTTTTCAGATAACCGGTTTCATCCATATCAAGCCAGCCTTTGAAAATTTGCGTGTTGGGTTCGTGACCAATCGCCACAAAAAAGCCCGTTACATCAAGCGTACGTTCAACTCCTGTTTTTCTATTTACAATCAGAGCTCCTGATACACCTTTATCACCTAAAATTTCTTTTGTTTCAGTGTCGTAAATAACTTCAATATTTGCGGTGTTCTGAACACGATGCTGCATTGCTTTAGATGCACGCATTTCATCTCTTCTCACAATCATATACACCTTCTTGCAAAGTTTAGCGAGGTAGGTTGCTTCTTCAGCTGCAGTGTCACCTGCACCTACAATAGCTACATCCTGACCTTTAAAGAAAAAGCCATCACATACAGCACAGGCAGATACTCCGAAACCATTCAGTTTTTGTTCTGAATCCAATCCGAGCCACTTTGCGGATGCACCAGTTGCAATGATAATTGTATCCGCTGTGATTTCAGTTTTCTCATCCACAATCACTTTGTGAACAGGACCTGTAAAATCAACCGACGACACATATCCCCAACGGATTTCTGTACCAAAACGCTCCGCCTGGGCTTTGAAATCTTCCATCATTTCCGGTCCCTGAGTACCCTTTGGATAACCGGGATAATTTTCAACTTCAGTGGTGATGGTTAACTGGCCTCCGGGCTGCATGCCCTGGATCATTACAGGTTTCATATCGGCACGGGCAGCATAAATAGCGGCTGTATAACCTGCTGGTCCTGAACCAATGATAAGGCATTTGATATGTTCGGGTGTTGTTGACATAAACGGGTGAATGTGGAATGAGGGTGCAAAATTAATATATCTGGCTGAAACGAACAGGCAGGGAGCTAAAAAATCACTGAGCAACCGTAGTATCAAGTGTATAGGAAAATCCTTCCCATATACCTATTCCGCCTTTTATATTGCTTTTCAATGTTGCCGGTGACCCGAAAGGATTGCCATTTGATGAAGATTGCGTTTCAGCAGCCCGCCAGAAATCATAACTGTCCTTAGTGATGGATGCAAATTTTACAACAATGGTATCACCTATCTTAAAAGCACCTTCCTCTTCATTATTATCATCTTCAGCTGTTGAATTCGGAACACTACCACGGTTGTATGCAAATTCAAAAGTAAGTCCGTTAAAAAATTTATCATTAAAAGCGGAGCCGCTCGGAGCAATGTAATCATCATCCTTTCCAAGTCGCTTGGCAAACCATCTGAAATTATTTCCGGAAGCAGGTGGATCAGTAATTTTAGCCCAGGTATAACCAAGAGTATCGCCTTCTGATCGTGGTTTAAACCAAATGCTGTCGAGTGCGACAGGTACTGGTATGCTGGTAACCGACGTTGCTGTTTTGCCATCCTGGGTATGAATTCTGAGCGTATAAGTTTTTCCTACCTCACCCAGCATGTTTGGTGAAATGTAGAAATAACCAATTCCCGGTACAGGTGCTACAAGTGTATCAGAAATAATACCATCGGAAACTATTACTAAAGCATTTTTTTCAGTGGAATTCAAGAGTGAAATTGAATCCACAGGAGCGAAAAATGCATTTGTTCTTGAAATAAAAACATATGCCGGTCCGCCGGGATTGATATATCCTTCTACTACCAGTTTAATTTCCGGTTGCGCAAGATCCACTGTAATGTCTTTCTCGCATGCAATCTGTGACAACGTAATTGTTGCGACTACAATCCAGAATGCGGTTATATATTGAAACTTACGAATCATGATCATTAATATTTAAAATTGTAAGTTACTGATGGTATTATTGGAAACAAAGAAACCTGCTTGGCCTGTAATGTAAACTGGCCCGTGCTTTCGTCAATGTAGTCATCGAAATAAATAAAGTATGGATTGTACCTGTTGTACACATTGAAGATGGAGAAATTCCAGCTCGACTCCCAGCGCTTTTTCTTTTTTACTGTAAGTGTTGCCGAAATATCGAGGCGGTGATATGCTTCCTGGCGGAATGAATTTCGCTCTCCGTACTCATAATAAATTTGTCCCGGTGCTGAAGGATCTGCAAAATATTGTGCAAGATCAAGCGGACCATTTAAAAACATCCTGCTTTGCGGAAGAGTAAGCGCATTTCCTGTTGCATAAATCCAGGTAGCACCGAAAGTCCATTTTTTATTTAGTTCGTATGTCAGCACAATCGAAACATCATGACGTCGATCGTACTTTGCAGGAAAAGTTTTGCCGTTGTTCAGATCCGGAAATTTTCGTTCAGTCCACGACAATGTATATCCCACCCAACCGTTAAGACGACCTTTGGCTTTCTTCACAAAAAACTCTGCACCATACGACCAACCTTTTCCGAATACAAAATTATTATCCTGATTGTTTTTAATATCATCATCCGGTTGTGCACCTTCACGGTATTCAACCTGGTTTTTCATTTCCTTGTAATATACTTCAATAGAAGTTTCCCAGACATTCTCCTTGAAGTTTTTGAAATAACCCAAAGCATACTGCCATCCAATCTGTGGCTTTACATTGGTAGAGGACGGCACCCAGACATCAGTAGGCAGTGAAGCCGATGACAATGAGGCGAGGTGAATGTATTGGTAGTTTTGAGTAATGGAAGCCTTTACTGAGGAAGTTTTTGTGAGCGTGAATTTCCCTGACAACCTTGGTTCAAGATGGAAATAATTCTGCACGCTTTCGTGTTTTGAATACACGATTGTATCGGTTATCACCAGGTTTTCATTCTGAACATAACGCGTGAAAGGGCCAACCTGGTTGAAGTATGTGAATCGCAATCCGGCATTTATTGCAAGTCTTTCAGTAATGTCCCATTCATCATTCACATAAGCTGCACCTTCATGAGAATAAAGCTTTACAATTTCACCCAGATCGAATTTAGTTTGTCCCTGTTGTGCTGAAACGTTAGAAGGAGTAAAGGTGTGATGTGTATAGTTAATTCCGAAACGAACATTGTGAAGTATGTTTGGGAAGTAGTTGAAATCCACTTTCCCATTCCAGTCGCGGATACCGGAAAATAATTTAAATTCAAACTGTTCCTGTTGTCCCGTGAATGAAAAATTGTAATCTGAAAACACTAGTGTAGTGTTTAAAAATAATTTATCGTTGAACAAGTGATTCCATCTTGCGGAAGCAGTAGCATTTCCCCACGGCACTTTCACTTTGAATCCTGTATCGGGACTTTTGAATTGAAATACATCACGGCCAAAATAAGCACTCACAAACAGGCGGTCTCTATCGGAAATTCTGTAATTTATTTTAGTATTTAAATCATAAAAGTAATAAGAGTTACCTGCTGCATCAGACTCATCATCAACAAAAGGTTCCCTTAAAAAAAGATCAATGAATGTTCTGCGTGCGGAAATAATAAAAGATGCTGTATCCTTTTTAATCGGGCCTTCTACGGTAAACCGGGAAGCAATAAAACCTAATCCACCCTGCACATGATATTCTTTGCTGTTACCTTCCTTCATTGAAATATCAAGTACCGATGCAAGTCTTCCACCATACTGAGCAGGCATTCCACCTTTTATCAGTGACACATTCTTAACCGCATCCGCATTAAAAACGGAAAAGAAACCGAACAGGTGAGAAGCATTGTACACAACAGCTTCATCGAGTAAAATCAGGTTCTGATCAGGTCCACCTCCTCTTACATAATACCCCGCATTTCCCTCTCCGGCAGATTGCACACCGGGAAGCAACTGAATACTCTTGAGAATGTCAACTTCACCCATGAAAGCGGGGAGAGTTTTGATTTTCTCGACATCCATATCCATCTTGCCCATTTGTGTGGACTCCACATTTTCATCCTTTCTTTCCCCTGTAATTTCAACTTCAGCGGTAGTGATAGCAGCATCAGTCAATTCCGCATTAATTCTGTAATCTTTATTTAGTTTAACAGGTTGGGAAAATTCCTTAAACCCCAGGAAAGTAAAAACCAATGTGTAATCACCTTCTTCAACGGTCAATGAATAAAATCCATACTGATTTGTAGAAGTTCCTTTTAGTAATTCCTTTAAAAACACATTGGCACCAATAAGGTATTCGCCGGTTTTGGCATCCTTCACATATCCGCTGATAGTGTATTTTGGTTTAGACTGGCCGAAAGAATTCCCGGACAAAATCATCCAAATCAAAATGGTAAAAAGGCCGGCTTTGAAAAGAAAATTTGACATAAATGCAGGGAATGAATTTGAAATTAAAAAGAGATTCAAATTTACTACATGCACGCCAATTTATCATGACTAAAATACAATCAATTCAATAAATAACCGGACTGAAAATTCAATTAATTGCAAATCACGAATTTGAAAATATTTCTTATAACATATTGATTTACAAAATATTAATTGCAAACCCAGAACTTTTTTTAGTCAAAGAGAATAAATTATTACTTTTGCACCTCGGTTAAATTTTTCGGGGTGTAGCGCAGTCCGGTAGCGTATCAGCATGGGGTGCTGGTGGTCGCTGGTTCGAATCCAGTCACCCCGACAATCAAAAAAGAAATGTCCCGCAGAGCGGGACGTTTTTGTTTTGAGCTGATGCGGCAAAAGCAGAGCTTTTGTAAGCAGCAGATGAAAACAAAAACCGAACGAAGTGAGATTTCTTTTTAGATTGAACACCCCCCTCCATGGATCGATGAAGTCAATCCAGTCACCCCGACCAATTAAAAAAAAAGAAATTTGCGAAGCAATTTTTATTCGTTCAGCTTCCGTCAAAAGCTTGCTTTTGTAAGGAAGGTGAGCAAACAAAAACACCCGGAGGGTGAATTTCTTTTTTTTGATTACGCGAATAAAATTACTGGCTACTGCCGACTTTTTTTACTTTCCCTTTTTCTTCAACACCCAATACAAGCCCTTCACATCCGTATTCCATTCCGGCATATAAAAAACCAGTATGCTTTCTTCTATTGCATCAAGAATCAGAGCCGCAATTGTGATTACGAATAACCAGAATAAAAATGCGTAATGAAATGTGACCAGTATGAAAACACCAATGGCAATGGCTGCAATTTTGGAAGAAAATGTATGAAAGCTGCTTGGTTTACCATAACGCCAAAGTGATAACAACAATTGAATAATATGCAGCCCGATCACCACAAACATCACTACTATATGCTGCTCCACCAGGTCGTACCGAAACCTGACGATCCCGGCAAGTCCGGAAAGAATAGTCAATGAATCACCGTATGAATCGAGCATGCTTCCCAACTTTGAAACCTGGTTGAGAGCGCGGGCAATGAATCCGTCGATCGCATCTGAAAAAAAAGCCGCTGTAAGCAGCCACACAAAAGCCTCCTTATTTCCTATATAAAGTAACCACCACATCACTGGTGCAGCAAGAATCCGGAAGGAGGAAATGATATTCGGTACATTCATTTCTCAACTGGTATAATAAAGGCAAGTTGTGAGCTCGCCTGTTTAGTTGTAACATCAAAAAACGGATACTGTTACAGCTCTACACACAAATATTATATCAATTGTAACCTAAAGCACTTTTTTAGGCTCATCATGGATTTTAGCTTTGATGCGCAACTGCCTTTTCTTTTGCATTCTCATATTCAGGGCTTCCACCATCAGGGAGAATGCCATAGAGAAGTACACGTATCCTTTTGGAACATGGAAATGGAATGCATCCATAATGAGTATCATTCCAATCATCAATAAAAATGCAAGCGCCAGCATTTTTATGGTAGGATTGTCATTCACGAAGTTTGAAACTCTTTCAGAGAAAAGCAGCATGATTATCATCGCAATGATTACGGCAAATATCATGATTAGCAGATTATCAACTAAACCAACAGCAGTCAGAATGGAATCGAACGAAAACACAATGTCGATAAATACAATCTGCATGATGGCTCCATTCATAGTGACTTTTTTCAAAGTCGGATCCTGAAGATCATCGGCACCTTCTATTTTGTGACGAATTTCAATAGTAGTTTTATAAAGAAGGAAAATACCTCCGCCTAATAATATCAAATCACGACCGGAACAACTCCACAATACAGAGTTTATCAGGAATTCCGGTAAATCAACTACAAAAAACGGAGACACGCTGAGCACATGAAATATCGCACCTTTCATTCCAATTACCCAGGTGATACTAAACAACAGCGCAACACGCATCACCAATGCAAGCATTAATCCGATTGAACGCGCTTTACCCTGCAATTTCTTAGGCAATTTGCCTGCTACAATGGAAATGAAAATAATGTTATCAATTCCAAGTACAATTTCAAGAACAGCCAGAGTAAGCAAACTGACTAACGAAGCAACTGTAAATAAAGCGTCAAAATCCTGCGCAAGGTGTAATAATAGTATCATTTATAAATCAGGTAAGTGGTAGGCTATTTTATATTTTTATTGAATCAGGAAGCAACCATTTGCTGCATCCATGAATTGCGTACCGGAATCTTCCAGTTTAATTGCAATTCATTTAAGGTGGTAACAAGATTGTTGAACATAATGGTGTCGTCAGATAACTCTCCTGATTTGATCCGAGATGCAAAATCGTGCATACCTGCAAGTTTTACATTTTCATTATCAAGGTAAGCAATCTGCATGCGGTTGAAAAAGTCGATTTGCAATTCAGTTCCTAATTGCTTTATGAAATTGACTTTTTTGTCGATACTGCATCCACTGGCATCGTTATAATTTTCATCCACGCCGATAATGACAAAGTGATTGAATAAAATTTCTACTCCGCCTTTTAATCCTGCCTGGTGCGCGGTCCAGTTATGAATGAAATTCGATGTCACTTCCAGGCATTGAGTAACTTCTGCATCTGTCAATGCTCTCGAAGACTGGTAAATCCAGATTCTCGAAGTAGCAGGCAGGGTATTGAATGAGACTAACATTTTCTTAGGTATTATAAATCGTTTGCTTTAGCAATCAGTTCCGCAATGTCGAGCACAGAGACTTCCTCCTCTTTTTCAAAATGCTTGATTCCGTCAGTCATCATAGTCATGCAAAACGGGCAACCTACTGCTATTACATTTGGCTGAAGCTTCAATGCTTCTTCCGTTCTTTCTATATTAATATCTTTATTTCCTTTTTCAGGCTCCTTGAACATCTGTGCACCACCGGCACCACAGCACAAACCATTTGCACGACTGCGTTTCATTTCAGAAAGTTCCACATCAAGCTTTTCAATCACTTCGCGGGGTGCTTCGTATACATCATTTCCTCTACCGAGATAACACGGATCGTGGAAAGTGATTTTCTTTCCTTTGAAAGTCCCTCCTGTCACTTGCAACTTTCCTGAATTAATAAGTTGCTGAAGTAATTCAGAATGGTGCACGACTTCGAACTTCCCGCCAAGGGACGGATACTCATTTTTGATAATATTAAAACAATGCGGACAACCGGTCACAATTTTTCTCACTTCATAAGCATTCATCACCGCGATATTGGTCATTGCCTGCATCTGAAACAAAAATTCATTTCCTGCCCGCTTTGCAGGATCACCTGTGCAGCTTTCTTCAGTACCTAACACCGCAAAACTTATGTTGCAATGATTAAGTATTTTCACGATTGCCTTCGTGATTTTTTGCGCCCGTGAATCAAAACTTCCGGCACATCCTACCCAGAAAAGAATCTCAGGAACTTCTCTCCGGGCAGCCATTTCGGCCATGGTAGGTACTTTCAGGTTGGTATCGCTCATCGTTAAAATTCTTAATCCTGGTTCACCCAGTTCAAACGGTCGGCGGGTGAGAATTGCCACGGTGCTCCGTTGTTTTCAATTTTTGTGAACATGCCATTCAGTTCAGCAGGTGCTGCGGATTGCTCCATGACCAGGTATCTTCGCATATCCACAATAATTGCAAGCGGATCGATATTCACAGGACAGGCTTCCACACATGCGTTACATGTGGTGCATGCCCATAACTCTTCCGGCTGTATGTAATCGTTTAATAATGATTTTCCATCATCATGACCAGCTCCGTGCTGATCAATGTTGCGACCTACCTCTTCCATTCTGTCGCGGGTATCCATCATTATTTTACGTGGCGATAAAGCCTTTCCGGTAATGTTCGCCGGGCAAACTGAAGTGCATCTTCCGCATTCGGTGCAGGAATATGCATCCATTAAATTTTTCCAGGTCAGATCCTGAATATCTTTCGCACCAAAACGTACGGGTGGTGCTGCTGGATCTACAGGTGGTGGTACCGCCGATGGGTCCATCATCAGTTTAACTTCATTGGTAACACTTGCCACATTGGTAAAGTTTCCTTTTTTCTCAAGGTTGCTGAACCAGGTATTTGGGAATGCGAGCAGGATATGAAAATGTTTTGAATACGGAATATAATTCAAAAACAGGAATATTCCGGCAATGTGCAACCACCAGCAAAATCGTTCAATGGCAATTAATGTTTCAGTTGAAATACCTGCAAGCAACGGAGCTATCATCGAACTCACAGGAAATGATCCTGCAATAATGTAATGAGGAGCTCCTTTCTGCTGCAGCAGATAATCAGCGGCATTCATGGTAAGAAAAAGCGACATGAGCAATATTTCAGCACTCAGAATAATAGTAGCGTCTTTCCTCGGCCATCCGTTGAGCTCCTTACTCATAAAACGCTTAACATGGATCACACTTCTTCTTATCAAAAAGATCACACATCCTATTAGCACACCTAAAGCCAGGATTTCAAAACTGCCAATCAGGAAATTGTATGATGCTCCTAACGGTCCGGCGAATATGCGGTGGGTACCAAAAATTCCATCAATAATAATTTCTAGAACTTCAATATTGATGATAATGAAACCGGCATATACTATAATGTGAAAAAATCCAGCTATCGGACGGGTTACCATTTTCGATTGTCCGAGTGCAACACGGGCCATCGTCATCCACCTCTCACCGGCACGATCGTTACGACTGGTGTCACGACCAAGTTTGATGTTGCGGATAATCTTGCGCAGACTGTATGCAAAAAATCCGGAACCGGCAACGAACAGAAGAATAAATACAATACCTTGAATCATGTGAGCCTAAAGGTTACAAACGAAAATGTGATGTTGCTTATTTTGACTTACCGCCAAACACAGAAACATGTACATAACGTTTGGGATTTTCTTTCACGTCAATCAGCAAAAGATCAAGATCAGTTGCTGATTTTTCAAGCGCTTTATACAAACTATCATTGTTGATAAGCATTCCCATTGTGCCCTCTCCCCTGTTGATTTTCTCAAAAATTGCGGAAGTTTCTTTTAAAGTGGCATTTGCATTATTGATGGTACTTGCAAGATTTGATTTCGCAAGGGAATCAGTAATCAATGAAATATTTTTAAGCGCGCTTGCCAGAGCTTCGTTGTTATTTTTAATATTGGAAGTGATTGACTCAATGTTACTGATCATACGATTCAGTTTGCTATCGTCATCTGCAAGCATATGATCAAGACTTCCGGATGCTTGTTCAAGATGTTTAAGTGTTGAAGAAAGTGAGCTGAAACCTGCATTCAGATTTTCACGGTTATTCGGACTCACAATCGCGTGAATTGCTACTGCAAGTGAATCAAGCGACTCAATCAGACTTTCTGCTTTATCCTTCACAGGCATAATTTGATCTGCGAGGGAAGTTTGAATTTCCGCACGCAAAGTATCGCCATCTTCCGCCTGAGGAGTATTTGAATCCAGAACCATATCAATTACTCGCCCTCCTAAAAAATCAGCACTTATTATTCGTGCAATCGTTTGCTTTCCCAGGAAAACTTTACTGCCAACGATGAGAGTTGCTAAAATTCGGCCGGAGTGATCTTCCATAAATTGGATCCTTTGCACTTGCCCGATTTTAACTCCACTTAATAACACATCACTTGAAGGCACTAAACCGTCAACTCTGTCATAAACTACATAATAGGTGTTGGAGCTTTCGAAAAGATCAAGGCCTTTTAAATAATTCATGCCCCAGATTAAGGCCACCAGGGCTCCGGTTACCAGAATGCCAACTTTAACTTCTTTTGATATCTTCACAATAGGACAATAAGTTTACCGGCAATATTATAAAATCAGTTGTTTACCTTAATAAAATGCGAATTTACTTTCTTTTCAGCAATTCCTCTGCTTCGGCAACAGAAATACGTTTAGCACCTGAAAATGCACAAATAAAAGCATCCTTAAATCCTTTTTGCTTCAATGTTAAAAGGGCGCTGCGGGCATAATTCAAATTATTGAAATTCCCAGAATAGTATCTTGTAACACCATCATCACCAATTAGTTTCTTTATATCGGGCAGTTTATTGTAGGCCGATTCATCACTGACCTTTGTATTTGGAATGGCAGCCACCTGAATTGTGTAAAAGACTTTACTCTCACCTGAAGCTGTTTTTGCAGGATCCGGATTAGGTTGCGATGTGTCTACAACAGCCTGATTGTTAATTGTATCAGTAGTTTTAGGAAGCTGACCTTTTTCTGCAGAATCAGCTGAAACCAAAGGTGGTTCAGAAGTAGCAAGCGAATCCGTTTTTTTCTCCTTTACGGAAGCACCACCGCCGGCGCGACGTTCTGTTTCTGATTTATATTCCCTGAATGCCATAAGGATTGAATTGGACATGCCGTCCTGTCCTTTTTCAGAAATCAAAAATTTCTCATCTGCCTTATTCGTCAGAAAACCCAATTCAATCAGTACACTTGGCATCGCTGTGCGGAAAAGCACCATGAACCCTGCCTGTTTCACTCCCCTGTTAAACCGACCGGAATTTCGTGCGAATTGTTCCTGCAAAAGTGAAGCGAAATGCAGGCTCTGATTCATGAAGGTATTTTGATAAAGAGAAAAAATTATGTTCGCCTCCGGACTGTTTGGATCAAACCCGTCGTATTTAGTTTTATAATCTTTCTCAAGAAGAATTGAGGAGTTTTCCCTTTTCGCAACCGACAGGTTATCAGCGGTTTTGTGTAATCCCATCACATAGGTTTCCGACCCAAATGCTGCAGAAGGTCCGGAATTACAATGAATACAAATGAACAGATCGGCTCTGTTTCGGTTGGCAATTGCTGCCCTTTCGTGAAGTTCGATGAAAACATCAGTTTCGCGGGTATAAACTACCTTAATATCGGGGAAGTTCTTTTCGATTAATTGTCCCAGTTTAAGTGAAACCGCAAGTGCAATATTTTTCTCCTGGGAAGAGGAACCAAGGCAGCCTACATCATGTCCCCCGTGGCCTGCATCGATGACAATCGTCTTCATCTGATACTTTGGTGCACGGTTTTCCGTTGAAAAGGATGTCAACAACAGACTGGATAGCAATAGGATAAATGTGGTAAGCGGGCCTTTCTGTGACAATTTTTATTTTAGTTAGCTTTGAGACCTCAAAATTACTCCTCTTTCCTGTGTGATGCCGTTCACCGCAAATCCGATATCAACAAAAATATTAACCGCTTTTGCGCTGTTTTTAGTGTGTCTTAGTGTTTCGGGCATCTCTGAAGCACAGACTAATCCAGACAGTGTCGTAGTTATTTCGGCTAATAACCCTCCCGATTCTCTGAAAAAGGACAGCGTGGTTGTGATGACAAGCGATGAACTCAAGTCAAAAGTTCATTATACCGCCGACGATTCAATCCGCTTCGAAATTGCCACTGAAAAAGTGTTTCTGTACGGAAATGCGAAAGTGAACTACGAGGATATTGAAATGACCGCCGAGTACATGGAAGTCGACTGGAACACCAAAATACTTTTTGCCAAGGGCGGAGTCGACAGTGCAGGAGCTCCTAAAGGTTTACCTGTTTTCAAGCAAAAGGAAGAGCAGTTCACCGCAGAGACAGTTGCGTATAACTTTGAAACCAAAAAAGGAAGAATCAGGGAAGTGGTGACAAAGCAGGGAGAAGGTTTTGTGCATGGAGAAACCATTAAGCGAATTGATGAAAACAATTATTTTATCAAAAATGGTGCTTACACCACCTGCGACCTTCCTCATCCGCACTATTCCATTTCATCGAACAGGCTCAAAGTAATTCAGAATAATAAAATCATTACCGGTCCAGCTTACCTGGTTATTGAAGATGTGCCTACTCCTATTGCATTGCCCTTCGGTTATTTTCCAACCCGCAAAGGAAGAGCTAATGGAATTTTAATTCCGAGTTATGGTGAATCTGCACGGTTGGGATTTTTCCTTAAGGATGGTGGATACTATTTTGGATTGGGCGATGTAGTTGATTTTGCAGTCACAGGTGACATATATTCACTCGGCAGCTGGGGATTGAAACTAAATTCCAACTATGCCAACAGGTATCGATACAGTGGAAATTTATCAGTGAGTTATTCTGAAATTAAAGAATCAGAAAAGGAACTTCCCGATTACAGTTTGAACAAAGATTTTTTCGTTCGATGGAATCACAGGCAGGATTCAAAAGCAAGACCGAACAGTGTGTTCAGCGCTAACGTAAATGCAGGAACATCGGGATACTACCAGAATAATATTTCAAGTGCGAATAATTATTTGTCGAACACTTTTCAATCCTCAATAGCATGGTCGAAGTCGTGGGCAGGCAAACCTTATAATTTCTCATCAAGTTTGTCGCACAGTCAGAATACTATCACTCATGATTTGTCACTGAGTTTACCTGTGACCAACTTCAGTGTAAATCGTATTTACCCTCTCAAAAGAAGAGTAGCTGTTGGTACAGAAAAATGGTATGAAAAAATTGGTGTCAGTTATCAGAACAATTTTCAGAACTCCATTCAAACAAAAGATTCTGTATTATTCGATAGTGATCGCAAGGATGAGTTCCGTTATGGTATGTCACATAGTATTCCAGTAAGCACATCGCTAAAAGCGCTAAAATATTTCACATTATCTCCGTCACTTATTTATAACGAAAAATGGTATCCGAAAACCATCCGAAAAAATTACAATGCAGCAGAAGATAGCATTGAAATTGACACAGTAGCCGGTTTCAGAGCAGCTCGTGATTTTCAATTTTCAGCATCGTTGAATACAAGGATATATGGAATGGTGCAAATGAAGAAAGGAAAAATTGCGGCAATCCGTCACGTACTTTCGCCTACAATCACTTACGGTTATCGTCCTGATTTTAGTAATCCCACTTTTAATTCCTACAAAGATTACCAGGTGGATGCATTTGGTAACACCGCAAAGTATTCCATTTATGAAACAGGAATTTACGGAGGTCCTCCTGCAGGGAAGTACGGAGTGATCGGGTTAAACCTCGACAACAACCTCGAATTGAAAACACGCACAGTGACTGATACATCTGTGAACCTGAAAAAAATAAAAATCTTCGAAAGCCTTGCAGGAAATATATCCTATAACACTGCAGTGGATTCATTGAATTGGTCGCTGATAAACATCAATGGAAGAACGCTCCTTTTTGAACGACTGAATCTGAATTTTTCAGGCAGCTTCGATCCTTATATTTCCGATAGTATCGGAAGGCGAATCAACAAAACCGAATTGAGCAAGAATAACAAGATTGCACGACTCGTGAATACTACCTTTACTATTGGCTGGACACTGAACAATCAGAAAAATTCCCAACCCAAACAAAGCACACGAGGGACTGAAGCCGAGCTGGAACGAATCAATCAACGACCGGAGGATTACATTGATTTCAGTATTCCGTTCAATCTTTCATTGAATTACAGCTTCTCCTATTCACGCGTTGGTTTGCTTGAAGAAACAATTAATCAGACACTGAATTTCAACGGTGATTTGTCACTCACTCCGAAATGGAAAATCACATTCAATTCCGGCTACGACTTCAAAGCACACGATCTGTCATATACCCAATTAGGAATCTACCGCGATCTCCATTGCTGGGAAATGCGAATCAATTGGGTACCTTTCGGAGAACAGGAAAATTATTACTTTCAAATCAACATAAAATCGTCGATGCTGCAGGATTTGAAATTATCGAAGAAAAATGACATTTACGATTAACATAAAAAGTCAAATAAAAAGTCAAGGAAAAGTCAGGAAAATGGTCAGGAGTGGTCAGGAAAAAGTCATTGGCGACGCCCAAATACACCTGACTTTTCCCTGACCACCACTGACTATTCCCGACAATTCTCTTATTCTCCCATTCCCCCATTAACCCATTAACTCAACAACTCATCAACCCAACAACCCATTTTCACATGAGCACATTAGCTTCAACAAGTTTTACATTTCCTGGTCAAACAAAATTCTACAAAGGAAAAGTCCGCGATGTATATACGATTGATAATAAATTTTTGGTGATGATTGTCAGCGATCGTATTTCGGCTTTTGATGTGGTGTTGCCGAAAGCAATTCCGTTTAAAGGACAGGTGTTGAATCAGCTGGCAGCTTATTTTATGCAGGCAACTGCTGATTTGGTTCCTAACTGGATCATAGATGTTCCTGATCCAAGTGTGACTATTGGTAAAATGTGTCAGCCTTTCCGTGTGGAGATGGTGATACGCGGTTACCTTGCGGGACATGCGTGGAGGACGTACAAATCGGGTGAGCGCATGTTGTGCGGTGTAAGAATGCCGGATGGATTGAAAGAAAATGACCGTTTGCCGGAACCGATTATTACTCCAACCACAAAAAGTGATCACGGTCACGATCAGGATATTTCCCGCGAAGAAATTATCAAGCAGGGAATCGTTTCTGAAAAGGATTATTTGCAATTGGAAGATTATACACGCAAAGTCTATCAGCGCGGAACAGAAATGGCTGCTGAAAGAGGTTTGTTGTTAGTCGATACAAAATATGAATTTGGTAAAGAAGGTGACACGATAATTTTGATTGACGAAATCCACACACCTGATTCTTCCCGCTATTTTTATGCGGAAGGTTACAACGAGCGGCAACAAAAAGGAGAAACCCAAAAACAACTCTCCAAAGAATTTCTCCGCCAGTGGCTCATCGAAAATAATTTCCAGGGTCTCGAAGGTCAAACAGTTCCTGAAATGAATGATGAAATCGTAAACAGCGTCTCAGAACGCTACATCGAACTCTACGAAAAAATCAGGGGTGAGAAATTTGTGAAAGCGGATAATGCAAATATTTCAGAACGTGTAGAACAGAATATTCTTGCTAGTTTAAAAAAAAATAAGTGACAAGTGACAAGTGCAAAGCGCCGCACTGAGCTTGTCGAAGTGTGACAAGTATCTAGCGCCGCACTGAGCTTGCGGTCACTGAGCTTGTCGAAGTGTCGAAGTGTGCAAAGTTTTGTCGCGCAACAAAAACTAAAACAAGATTCAACGGAATAAGCAAGATATGATCTAGAAGTTTCTGGTTTCAATCCGTTAATTCTCGTTGAATCTAGTTGTTATTGTTCGCCGTGCAGGATTTAAGCACGACGAAGTTGGGCTGTAATCCTGCACCAAAAAATGAGGGGATTTGTAATCCCCTTTCTCCAATTAAAGATTTGACTAGTGGATTGAAAATCCACATATTTTTTTGCGCAGGATTGCGGTTCGATTTCATCGAACCGCAATCCTGCGCGGCATGCACGGTATGCTCAAACAAAATCCGTATATCCGTACAAATTTGTAATTCGTTGCCTTTATAGCAGAATGTTAAAGGTTATTCGCTCTTTCCTTTTTCACCCACGAAATGATCATCATCATTCTTAAACAACACATTAAAAGTGGTGAGACTTCCATAAATCCTCGTGAGATATTGTTGTAAATTCACCTTATCTTCTTCACCCAACTTATCACTCGCATTAATTCGTTGTTCCATCACACGTAGGCGATCGCGAAGCATGATGATTTTATTGAAAAACACATCTACAGGAACTTCTTTTCCTTTGAGTCCGGTGTTAGCGGGTTGCAAAATAAATTTACCACCTTTCCACTTGTCGCCAATCTGAACAGTTTCCTGCAAATCGGAATAACGCTTGATGATGTTCGTGAATATTCGCTCCACATCCATGAGGCTCACCAGGTCAGTTTCAGGCTCAACGGCATCAATGATTTCAAGATTCACATATGATTTTGCCACCTCAATTCGTCCACGCTGGATAAAAACCACCATGTACGTTTTAGGTTTGATATTAATAATAACACCCTCTCCAAATTCCGGGTGACGAACACGTGATCCAATTCCTAATTCCTGATCTGACATAAATAGTGAATAAAGTTTTTGCAAAGAAAAGAAAAAAAAGTCAGGGAAGGGATCAGGGAAATGGTCAGGGAAGGGGTCAGGGAAAAGGTCATTTAAAAGGTCAAGGAAGGGGTCAGGGAAAAGTCAGGTAAAGATCAGGTCGCTGAAAACTGACTATTCCTGACTTCCTGACAAAGTTCCTGACTTTTTTTTACCTGACTATTCCTGAATTCCTGACAAAGTTCCTGACTTTTATTTCCTGACCAGTTTCCTGACCCCATGACCATTTCCATGACTTTTCCCTGACAGGCGTCCCGTCTAAGCCTCTACGTGTTGCTGATTTTTATTATACTCTTCGGTCAACTTCTTCTGCAACTCGGGTGGGACTGCTACATAATCAGCGAAATTGCTTTTGATTCTTGCGCGGCCTTGAGTGATGGAACGCAGGGAGACACAGGATTTGTCGAGTTCGGCTAATGGTGTGCGGGCTTTGATTACCTGGTAACCTCCGCGGCTATCCATGCCTGTTATGACTGAACGACGAGATTGCAATTCACTCATCACATCTCCCATCAGATCTTCGGGCATTTCGATTTCTACATCGTAAATAGGTTCCAACAATTGTGGTTCTGCCTGGTGGAATGCATCTTTGAATGCCATCATACCGGCAATTTTAAAAGAGATATCGTTTGAATCAACAGGATGCATTTTGCCATCGTACACACTCACTGCTATATCTCTGACATAAGAACCTGTAAGCGGACCTTCATTCATTTTATCCATCACACCTTTTAAGATAGAAGGAATAAAACGGGAATCGATAACACCACCGGTGATGCAATTGTTAAACACCAGTTTTCCACCCCATGGTAATTGCACTTCTTCCACATCACGCACCTGGTATTCCGGTTTGCCGGATTTTCCGTTTTGAATGGGTTCGATTTTGATAAACACTTCGCCAAACTGTCCAGCCCCACCTGATTGCTTTTTATGACGGTAGGATGCATTTGCCGATTTTAGAATAGTCTCACGGTAAGGAATACGTGGTTTCACAAAATCCACTTCCATTTTATAAACTTTTTCCAAACGCCATTTTGTTACAGCCAGATGCAGTTCACCTTGTCCGAGCATGAGTACCTGTTTCATTTCTCTGTCGTACTCAACAACAAGAGTCGGATCCTCCATATGAATTTCACTGAGCACTTCACTCAATTTTTCATCATCCGTTTTGTTTTTAGTGACTATCGCTGTGCGTAAACGAGGTAATGGAAATTCAATTGGTTTAATTTCAAAGTTGGCACCCTTTCCATTCAGCGTTTGATTGGTGATGGTGTTGCGCAATTTTAAAGTGGAACCGATATCTCCTGCTTTAAGCCGATCAATCGGGTTTCTGTTTTTACCATCCATAATAAACAACTGGTTGATACGCTCTGAGGTTCCGTTAGTAGCGTTAGTGAGATCCATTCCCACACTAACTTCTCCAGACAACACTTTGAAAAAAGTAAGTTTGCCAAGATGTGGTTCAATCAAAGTCTTGAAAACAAATAATGAAGGAGCACCGGCAGGATCGCATTTTACTTCACGTCCGTCGACAGTTGTTTCTGCAGGCATTTCAATTGCAGAAGGAGCTACATTGTCGATGAATCCCATCAAGCGGCCGCTGCCCATGTTTCTTTTTGCTGAAAGACAAAACACAGGAAAAATATCGTGGTTCATCATACCTTTTTTAATCCCGATGCGCATTTCATCTTCATCCAGATTTCCTTTTTGAAAATAAAGCTCCATCAGTTTTTCGTCGTTCTCTGCAGCTTTTTCAACCAGTTCATTATGCAGCTGATTGGCATTCTCAATTTCCTCAGCAGGAATTGGTAATTTCTCAGGTTTACCGCCATCCTTAGGAAAGCGGTACATTGTCATTTTTAATAAATCAATAATTGAATTAAAATCGGTTCCCTGGTGCACAGGGTATTGCATGATGGTAACTTGTTTACCGAATAAATTTCTTGCCTGGTCGAGTGTTGTCTGAAAATTTGCAAATTCATGATCGAGTTGGTTGATGGCGAAAATTGTGGGTTTTTTATATTCATCCACATAATTCCAAACCAGCTCTGAACCTACTTCAACACCATGTTGTGCGTTGAGCACCATAACGGCAGTGTCGCAAACGCGGACTGCGGAAATAACTTCACCTATAAAATCATCTAATCCCGGGGTATCAATAATATTAATTTTGTAATCGCGCCATTCGGTGTGTAACGATGTGGCATAAACGGAGTTTCCTCTTTCGTGTTCAATGTCGTGGTAATCTGAAATTGTGTTCTGGTCTTCTACTGTTCCTCGCCTGTTAACTAAACCGGCTTCAAATAACATCGTCTCGGCAAGTGTGGTCTTGCCGGTTTTCGCCCCTCCGACGAGGGCAATGTTTTTAATGTGTTTTTCATCGTAGGTTTTCATAATCTTATTTTTAAAAAAGTTAGAAACACTATTCTTGCAAATGGGGAGCTGCAATCACTTTGATGATTGAAATTAACAAAGAAAAACCGGATCTCAAAATGAGCTAAGTCAGACACTCGCAAGTAATTGCTAAACAATTAATTGCAGCCACCAAATTACAGCAAAAACCCTCCGTGCTCCTCCGTGCCTTAGTGCCTCCGTGTTCCTTTTCGCGGCGACCTGGTCGGGTCTATTCACATGAAGGCACTAAGGCACGGAGGGGCACGGAGAGATCAGTTGTTCAAAAGTGAAAATGCTTCTGAAACATCAGCAACAGGCAAATGACATTGCTTATTCACACAAACATAAATCAACGTTTGATCTTTTTTCAAACGCCCATGCGTCATCGAAATATTTTCGGAATCAATTGTTCCTCCTGGAATAATTCCTACCGGCAAATCTTCAGTAAAAATTTCCTGGCGTTTTTGCAATGCATCAGCACCACAAATTACCAATTCACGAAGTGGCTGAGATTGATAGAGCCATAGCAAAAGCCAGTTACTGAAACCGGAACCATAGGCCGACAAACTTGCCTTCATACTCATAACCATGACTTCACTTTTATTCAACCACTCTGCATTTTCAAAATAATGACCCAGGAAAAATAAATTAATTGCCATTTGAGAATTTGAAGCAGGAATGACATTGTCCTGAATTTCTTTACTCCTCGTAATTAACGGTGTGTCCTTTCCAGATGCAAAATAAAGCAGCGCATGATTGGGGTCGGAAAAATTTTGCAGCGTATATTCAGTCAACTCCTTTGCTTTGTTCAAATAACTAATTTCAAAAGTCACCTGGTACATCCGAATCAATGCCTGGATAAAAAATGCATAATCTTCCAGGAAACCATTGAAAGATGCTTTGTCGTTTTTATAACTGTGATACAAACCGCCATCGGCATTCACCATTTTTTCAAGTACAAAATCGATGTTTGTTTTGGCAATCTCCAACCATTCCTTTTCCTGGAACGCATCAAAAGCATCGAGATAACCGGTTACCATCAACGCATTCCACGATAACAATGTTTTATCATCAAGTCCGGGATGAATTCGTTTTTCTCTTATAACCAAAACCTTCTCCGACAATTCACGCACCTTACTTTTAAAAGAAGGAACATCCATTTTGAATTTCTTACTCAGCACTTCATCATCTGCATCACGTAACAAAATATGAACATCATGTTCCCAAAAACCTTTTTGGTTGACATTAAATACATCCGCAAAGAAATCGAAATCGGATCCCAGCAATTCCTGGAGTTCTGCTTTTGTCCAGGTATAATATTTTCCTTCCACACCTTCTGAATCCGCGTCGAGTGCTGAGTAAAAATTGCCTTCCGAACCTGTTAGTTCACGCTTTACAAATTCCAGCGTCTGAAAAACCACATCCCTGTAAAGGGTATTTTTATAACGTTTATATGATTCTGAATACAATGAAATTAATTGTGAATTGTCGTACAACATTTTTTCAAAGTGCGGCACTTTCCAAATCCCATCCACAGAATATCTTGAAAACCCTCCGCCTATCTGATCATAAATCCCACCATACGCCATTTTTTTCAATGTGAGTGCGATATGATTTTTCAACGATTCATTTTTGTAAACTGATTCGTACTTCAGTAAAAACAAATAATTATTTGGCAGTGGAAATTTAGGTGCCCTGTCGGGGCCACCTTCGTGATTGTCGAAATGTTTTTCCCAGTTTTTAAAAGAGGTTTCTAGCAACTCCAATGTGAATGCAGGCGTTTCTGTTGAAGGAGGAATTAATTCTGATTTTTGAATGCCTTCAGTAAGTTGTTCCGCATAATCAGTAAATTTCGCACGATCGTTTTTAAATCCTTCAGCAAGATTCAGCAAAATATTTTTCCACTGTTGTTTCGGAAAATAAGTGCCGCCATAAACCGGCCGGCCATCTGGCAAAGTAAAACAATTCAGTGGCCATCCACCCCTGCCTGTCATCAACTGCACCGCCGACATATATACCTGGTCAATATCAGGCCGCTCTTCCCTATCGACTTTAATACATACAAAAAACTTATTCATGATCTCCGCCACTTCATCGTCCTCAAATGATTCATGTTCCATCACATGGCACCAATGACAAGCACTGTAACCAATACTCACCAAAATCATTTTATCCTCATCCCTCGCCCTCTGCAACGACGCCTCACCCCACGGATACCAGTCAACAGGATTGTAAGCATGTTGTAAAAGATACGGGCTGGATTCAGTTATTAAATGATTTTTCTTAGTCATAATGTTCTTCTTAAATAAAAAGTGACCGTTTTCCCATTGAGCTTTTTGAATAGTGACGAGTTGCGAGTAGCGAGTGACGAGTGGATTTGGGTGTAACTTTGAGCTTCCGTTTTTCGAGTCAACGGTCAACGGTCAACGGTCGGCAGTTGTTAGATAGCACGCAGAAGAATTAGTCTGTCAAAGAATCCGTACTCACTCGTCACTCGCTACTCGCCACTCGTCACTTCTTTCAGTGCTGATTCGGTATATCCTCAGCCAAAATCTCAAACTGATCCTCCTCCTCTTTATATTTCATAATCTGCTCGAGTGCATCAGGGACTACATCGCTGCAAATGGTGATGAAGGCTCCTTTTTTAGAGTGCTTCATTACATAATCGATGGCTTCTGATTCCGTTGGAATTACTTTCACATTTTTACCCGGATCGACCTGGTGAATTCCCTGCAACATTAAATCGATGATTTCCTGTTCAGAGCGACCTCGTAAATTACGATCTTGTCGGACAACCACTTCATCAAACATCTGCGCTGCGAGTGTTCCCAACAAAATAATATCCTCATCCCTTCTATCACCTACTCCTGCAATCACACCTACTTTTGTAACTGCCTCAATTTTCTCAAGGAATTTTCCGACTGCCTGGAATCCTGCAGGGTTATGTGCGTAATCCACCATCACCTGGTATTTCTTAAAGTGGAACAGGTTCATTCTTCCGGGTGTTTGAACCGGTGAAGGAATAAATGTTTCCAATGCAAGACGAATGTCTTCCATCTTGAAATTTCTGACAAAGCCAGTTAGCACAGCAGGCAAAATATTTTGAATCATGAAAATTGCTTTGCCGGAAAAAGTCAAAGGAATATTTACAATTTTATCGACACGTATTTTCCAGTTGCCTTTGCTGACGGTGACATATCCATTCTCAGCAATAGCCGCAAGTCCGCCTGCTGCGCAATGTTTTTTGATAACCGGATTATTTTCGTTCAAGCTGAAATATGCCACTTTGCATTTCAACTGCTCCGACATTTTCACAACCAATTCATCATCTGCATTCAGAATAGCATAACCTGAAGGACTAACTGATTCAGGAATCACACCCTTCACACGAGCCATGTCTTCAAGTGAATTGATATCACGTAATCCTAAATGATCAGCTGCAACATTGGTTACCACACCAACATCACAGGTATGAAAACCTAAGCCTGCCCTGAGTATTCCACCTCGTGCACATTCAAGCACCGCGAAATCTACTGTAGGATCTTTCAATACAAATTCAGCACTCACAGGTCCTGTACAATCGCCTTTCTGCACCATCTGGTTTTGAATATACACACCATCAGTAGTTGTGAAACCAACTTTAAATCCTGCAGTCTTTGCCATGTGCGCAATCAAACGCGTTGTGGTAGTTTTTCCATTGGTACCAGTAACCGCAATAATTGGAATTCGCACATTGCTTCCCGGAGGATACAACATATCAATTACAGGTTCTGCTACATTGCGTGGCAATCCTTCAGTAGGCGCAATGTGCATTCTGAAACCTGGTGCTGCATTAACTTCAAGCACTGCACCACCATCTTCATCAAGCGGGCGACTGATATCATTGGTCATGATATCCACACCGCAAATATCCAAACCTATTATTCTTGCAATACGTTCGCACATGAAAACATTGAACGGATGTACCAAATCTGTTACATCAGTAGATGTACCACCTGTACTCAGATTCGCAGTTGCTTTCAAATGAAGTTCTTTTCCTTTCGGAAGCACAGTCTCCAGACTCATTTCCTTTTCCTTAAGAATGGTCATAGTCATTTCATCCACCTTGATGGCAGTCAAAACTTTTTCATGACCGTAACCTCTCCTTGGATCACTATTCACCTGGTCAATCAATTGCTGGATTGTCATTTTTCCATCACCAATAACCATGGCAGGAGTTCTTTTTGCGGCAGCTACAAATTTGTAGTTGATCAAAAGAATGCGATGATCTAAACCAGTAATATATTTTTCGACTATAACAGCTCTGGATATACGTTTTGCAATTGCAAGAGCTTCAACTGCTCCTTCCCATTCTTTCACATTTATGGTAGCTCCTCTTCCATGGTTTCCGTTGATTGGTTTTAAAACAACTGGGTATCCGATAATGGATATCGCGGTTTTCAAATCGTCTTCATCATAAATAATCCTGCCGCGTGGAACAGGAATGTTGGAAGCTTCCAAAAGATTTTTAGTATCTTCTTTATCGCAGGCAATTTCTACAGCAATGCTGCTGGTCTGACTGGTAACGGTTGCCTGGATACGTTTTTGGTTCACTCCATAACCAAGCATCACAAGTGAATGCCTGTTCAGACGAATCCATGGAATTCCACGAGACTGAGCTTCTTCCACAATTGAACCTGTAGATGGCCCTAGTCGTTCATCCTCACGAATCTCACGCATGGTTTGAAGATCATCTGCAAAATTATACTCTTGTGCAGCAATCAGTGATTCCGCAATTCGTACCGCTGCTTTGGCTGCATAAATTCCAACCTTTTCTTCCATATAATTGAAAACCACATTATACACTCCTGGCTCACCAGTCCCGCGGGTTCTTCCGAAACCGCAATCCATCCCCGCAAGGGTTTGAATTTCCAGTGCGATGTGCTCAATTACATGACCCATCCAGGTACCTTCCTTAACGCGGTTGAAAAAACCACCCACCTGATCTTCCGAACACCGGTGTTCATACATGCTGGGAAAAAGTGCTGTCAGTCGCTCCAAAAAGCCTGGAATTTTATTGGTAGGTTGCTCCTCCATCTCCTGAAGGTCTAACTTCATCACAATCAGCTTGTGGCGCCGAATCGACCAGTAATTAGGGCCACGCATGGCACGAATATCAATTATCTTCATAAATTGTTAGGTAGTAGTATAAGGAAGGCTGAAAATAGGTATAGTTTCCGAATAACGCAAACACAGGCCTGGTGAGGCAGTTCGCACATTGTTCAAAAGATATACTATTCTGCAAATCCGTTTCGTTATTGAGGAGCCAATTAACTCACAGTGTTTTAAAAAGTTATGTTAACATTTCAACCGCGGGTGTTCATATTAAGTCATGAAATGATGATCTAAATCATGTTTGTAACGTGCCTCCCTAACGTTCTTGCGCCTCTCTATTTTATACCTGAAGCACCATGAAAAAAGATAAATTAACTACTGAAAAACACAAGAAAGGTCTGACTGTGGACCGCCTTTACACTTCTCCTGGAAAAGATGTGTTTGCACAGTTTGAATATGAACTAAGGTCGAGTGTGATCCGCAACCCTTCCGGGGAAGAAATTTTCAGAATGGATCATGTCGAAGTGCCATCCGGATGGTCGCAGGTAGCCACGGATATTCTTGCTCAAAAATATTTCAGGAAAACAGGTGTGCCTTCTGGTACCGGAAAAAATGGTGGTGAAACTTCTGTTAAGGAAGTTGTGCACCGAATGGCTGCTACCTGGACTAAATGGGGGGATACTCACGGATATTTCAATTCAAAAAACGATAGTAAAGCTTTTTATGATGAGTTGGTTTTTATGTTGCTTTCGCAGATGGCAGCTCCAAATTCACCGCAGTGGTTCAATACCGGACTTTATGAAATATATGGTATAAAAGGAAATGCACAAGGTCATCTATATGTAGATTCTAAAACCGGGACAATGAAAAAGTCGGCATCGGCTTACATCCGGCCACAGCCACATGCTTGTTTCATTCTATCAGTTGACGATGATTTGGTAAATGAAGGCGGCATCATGGATCTGTGGGTTCGCGAAGCACGCATCTTTAAATATGGCAGCGGAACCGGAACAAACTTTTCGAAAATAAGGAGTGCGGATGAGAAACTCGCTGGAGGTGGAAAATCATCCGGACTGATGTCGTTTCTGAAAATTGGCGACAGAGCTGCTGCTGCAATTAAATCAGGTGGGACTACCCGTCGTGCTGCTAAAATGGTTTGCCTTGATATTGATCATCCTGAAATTGAAGCGTTCGTAAACTGGAAAGTGGAAGAAGAAAAAAAAGTCGCTGCACTTATCCAGGCAGGTTATGCAAGCGATTATGAAGGTGAAGCATATCAGACAGTTTCAGGACAGAATTCAAACAACTCAGTTCGAATTCCAAATTCGTTCTTCAAAGCACTTCACGAAAAAGGCAATTGGGAATTGACTGCCCGCACTGATGGATCAGTGATGAAAATAATTCCTGCAAAAAAACTCTGGGATGAAATTTCATCTGCTGCATGGCATTGCGCCGATCCCGGTGTACAATTTGACACCACAATTAATGAGTGGCATACTTGTCCGGAAGGAGGAAGAATTAATGCATCAAATCCGTGTTCGGAATACATGTTCCTCGACAATACCGCATGTAATCTTGCATCGCTGAATCTTTCGAAATTTTTTGATCCGCATAAAAAAACTGTTGATGTGGAATCATTGAAACATGCTTCCAGACTCTGGACTATTGTACTCGAGATTTCTGTATTGATGGCTCAGTTTCCTTCGAAAGAAGTGGCGCAACTTTCATACGATTACAGAACACTCGGGCTAGGTTATGCAAACCTGGGTTCTATCCTGATGATTGCAGGAATTCCATACGACAGTGAAGAAGCGAGAGGAATATCAGGTGCGGTTACTGCTATCATGACAGGAACTGCTTACAAAACCTCTGCGGAAATGGCATCAGTGCTTGGATCATTTGCGCAATATTCAAAAAATAAAGAACACATGTTGCGGGTAATTCGCAACCACCGTTATGCTGCATATCATGCGGAAGATGCTTTTGAAAATCTTGAAATAATTCCTGTCAGTATTGATGCAAATAAATGTCCCGATTATTTATTGAAAGCAGCTTGTTCCGCATGGGACGATGCTGTAAAATGGGGTGAGAAATACGGATACCGGAATGCACAGGTTTCATGCATCGCTCCAACCGGCACTATTGGTTTGTTGATGGATTGTGATACTACCGGTGTGGAACCTGATTTTGCACTGGTGAAATTTAAAAAATTATCAGGAGGTGGTTATTTCCGTATCGTGAATCAGAGCGTACCGATGGCTCTGAAGAATTTAGGTTATGATGCCAAGCAGGTAAAAAATATCATCGCTTACATTGCAGGAACTGCAACATTTTCAAATGCTCCATTCATCAATCATGAAACTTTATCATCAATTGGATTTATCAGCGATGATATCGATAAACTCGAAAAAGGTGCAGCGGCTGCGTTCGATATTCGTTTCCTATTCAACTATTATAATTTAGGAACTGCATGCATGGAACGGTTGGGATTTAAGCCTTCCCAATATGAATCTTTCAATTTTGATTTGCTGGGAGCCCTCGGCTTTTCAGAAGAACAAATTGAAGATGCCAACAGATTTGTGTGCGGCACAATGACTATCGAAGGTGCGCCCGGATTGAAAAAAGAACATCTTGCAGTATTCGATTGCGCGAACAAATGTGGTAAGGAAGGAAAACGTTTCATCCATCCTTTCGGACACATCAACATGATGGCAGCTGTGCAACCTTTTTTATCAGGTGCAATTTCCAAAACAATTAATTTGCCGAATGAAGCGTCTGTGGATGATGTTCGAAATTGTTATGAACGGTCCTGGAAAATGGGATTGAAATCGAATGCTCTTTACAGGGATGGCAGCAAACTTTCTCAGCCACTTTCCAATAAAGCATCCTCAAACAGAGTTTCTGACGAACAGCATGAATTATCAGCTGATGAAGTGCTGGAAGCCGCGAAAAAAATTATTCAGATTTCAGCCGATACTAAATTCAAAAGACAACTTTCAAGTATCGTGCATCGCAAAATGCTTCCATCAAAACGAGAAGGGTTTACACAGAAAGGAAAAATTGGCGGACATACAATTTTTGTAAGAACCGGTGAATATGATGATGGAACTTTGGGTGAAATCTTTATTGACATGCATAAGGAAGGAGCTTCATTCCGTTCCCTTCTGAACTGTTTCGCAATTTCCGTTTCTATCGGACTTCAATATGGTGTGCCACTGGAAGAGTTTGTCGAAAAATTTGTGTTCTCACGTTTTGAACCATCCGGACAAGTGGATCATCCTTACATTAAAACATCCACTTCAGTAGTTGATTATATTTTCAGGTTGCTTGCGTTAGAATACCTTGGCAGGGAAGATTTAGTCCATATCAAACCAACTGCCGCACAGTCACGAAAATCAAAGAATGTTACCGGAATTCCTGAACAAAAAGAAAAACATGAAAAGCAGGAGAAGCATGAAACGGTGGATCCATCACAGCAATACCTTGAAAATGCGATGAGTGATGCGCCGCTTTGCTACACTTGCGGACATATTACAGTACGCTCCGGTTCCTGCTATAAATGCTTGAATTGTGGCACTAGTCTGGGTTGCAGTTAAGATATTCCGGAAAATACAGCGAATTATTAAAGTTTTTTAGTGTGAAAACAGGGTATTAAAACTATTAACTTTCAATATGTTAATAGAACATAATAACAACCCTGTTTTGATAAGCTTTTTGGCCTTTCCCACCATTTGTGGGTTATTGGGTTAAATTTGCGACCATAAACACATAAAATGGAGATCCCTAAAGGAAAACTGATTGCAATCGGAGGTAACGAAGACAAGGGTTCAGAGCTCGAACCGAAAAACGAACAAAAGAACAACATCAACTTTTTTGAATTGCAAATACTCAACAGAGTGTTGGTTGAAATTGAAGGTCACCTGAATGCTAAAGTAGAAGTCATTACAAGTGCTTCGTCTATTCCTGAAGAAGTTGGTGAAGCGTACATTTCCGCTTTCGGCAAACTTGGAAACCAGAATGTAAGGCTGATGCACATTAAAAATCGTGAAGATGCTCGCAATCCGGAATATATTGAAAGGATCAAGAATTGTGATGGCGTTATGTTCACTGGTGGAAATCAGCTTCGACTGAGTACCATTTTCGGTGGGACAGAAATTTTAAACATTCTTCATAACAGGTACTATCATGAGAATTTTGTGATTGCAGGAACCAGCGCAGGTGCTATGGCAATGTCGAATACCATGATTTACCAGGGCAGCAGCTCCGGAGCATTGCTGAAAGGTGAAGTAAAAATTACAACAGGACTTGCCTTCATAAAAAATGTAATTATCGATTCTCATTTCGATAAACGTGGTCGCTTTGGCAGAGTGGCCCAGGCTGTTGCAAGTAACCCAAGTTGTATAGGAATTGGCTTGGGAGAAGATACCGGAGTGTTGATTACAGAAGGCCGCTACCTGGAAGTAATTGGTTCCACATTGGTGACTGTAGTCGACGGACATGAAATCCAGCATTCCAACATTGCTGATCTGCAGGACGGTTCCCCTATCTCTATCGAAAACCTGAAAGTGCATATTCTTACCAAAGGCAATTGTTACGATCTCAAAAAGAGGGTTTTTATTAAGGAACCGAATTTTGTGCGTTCCTGATCATATTCTAATAAAAAATAACCGAAACCGTTCATACATTTGTAAGAACGGTTTTTTTATTTGGAGTAAACCTTGTGCAAATGAATGAGTCTGACCTGATGAAATGATTTCCGACCAACAAAAAGTGCAGCATTTATACTGGAGAATGGGTTTCGGGCCACCACTCCGGTCAGTTTCAGAATTTTCCCTGAAGGAAGATATTTCAATACTATTTTCAAATTCCAAAAACAAAACTCCGCTTACACTTCATGATTGGGACCCGGTTTTGGCAAAGGAATTTAGAAACATGACTACCGAGGATAAGGCAGCCTACAGGAAACAGGAACGACAAGCCCGGATACAAATCAATCAGGATATTCTCGATCGGTTCGTCAATAGTAAAGAATCGCTTAGAGAAAAAATGACATTTTTTTGGATGGGTCATTTTGCATGCCGAATTGCAAACCCCGTTTTTATTGTCAAATACTTCAACACCATTAACTCCCTGGCATTGGGAAAATTTGATGTACTGCTCAAAGCAATGATTCGCAATGCATCCCTTTTACAATATTTGAATAACAATCAAAACCGGAAATCCAGTCCTAATGAAAATTTCGCCAGGGAACTCATGGAATTATTTACGCTTGGAATCGGGAATTATACAGAGCAGGATGTGAAGGAAGGTGCAAGAGCACTTACAGGTTGGGGCTTCGACAGGTTTGGTGAATTTGTGATTCGAAAAGAACATCACGATACCGGCAATAAAAAATTTCTTGGCAAAGAAGGAAATTTTGACGGCGATGACCTTGCGGGTATTATTCTTTCCAAACCACAGTGTGCACATTTCATCACTAAAAAAATTTATAAGTTTTTTGTGAATGATGTTCCGGATGAAAAAATAGTGCAGGATCTTAGTACTAAGTTTTTCAACTCCGGATATGATGTGGAGTTATTGATTCAGAATATTGTTTCTTCCGAATGGTTTTACAGTGAAGAAAATACAGGAACAAAAATAAAATCACCGCTGGAACTTATGGCTGGTATGATACGAAATTTTAATATAAAATTTGAAAATCCTGCAACACCTATTCAGTTACAAAAAGTACTTGGTCAACTTTTATTTGATCCTCCCAATGTAGCCGGTTGGCCAGGTGGAAGAAACTGGATCGACAGTTCCTCCCTCCTTTACCGAATGCGCATGCCGGAGATGCTTCTCCAGGAAGCGGAATCAATAATGGCTCCCAAGGAATCATTTGATAATCTCGAAACTTTGAAAACAGATCAGGCTTCAGGCCAGGGAAAAAAAATAAAAACAACTTTTGATGATTCAGGGTTTGCCAAACTTTTTAATGAAAACGACAATATTAAATCTACTACTGCAATTATGAACTTTCTGCTGCAAAGTCCGGCGCAAAAAGAAAAAATTGATTTGATACTCAAGCTAACCTCTGAAGATAAAGGCCGCGAACGAATTTTCAAGACTGCAATTTACACAATGAGCTTGCCGGAATATCAACTTTGCTAAAAACTGCAATGATGGATCCTTTAAATAGAAAACAATTTCTGAAGTTATCTGCCCTGGCATCCGGTTCTATTTTCATTCCGAAATTTCTTCATGGATTGGGAAAATCCATTACTCCTCTCGCTGCTGAATCAGGCAAAACACTCATAGTTATTCAACTCTCAGGAGGAAATGATGGTTTGAACACTTTCATTCCTTTTAAGAATGATTTGTATTACAATCTTCGACCTTCACTTTCCTACCAAAGCAGTGCTGTTCTGAAAGTCACTTCCGAAATGGCATTCAACCCCGGTATGGGAGCGATGCAAAAAATATTTGATCAGGGTGATATGGGTATCATCAACAATATCGGTTATCCAAATCCTGATCATTCACATTTTCGTTCTATGGACATCTGGACTACCGCAAGCGGCAGTGATCAGTACTTTGATACCGGATGGCTGGGAAGGTATCTTGATGCACAATGTAATCCTTGCGAACACACTCATGTGGCTATTGAAGTTGACGATACTTTGAGTGCTGCATTGAAAGGTGCCTCCGCAAAAGGACTTGCAATCAGTAATCCTGAAAGGCTTTACAGAGTTACGCGCGATCCTTTTATCCGTCAGTTGTCGGAAGGATCCAATGCTTCAGCAAATGCTACTTCCTCCCGCTCATACTTATACAAAACATTAACTGAAACTTCCGATTCAGTTGAATACGTATACGACAAATCAAAAATTTATAAATCAACCGTTCAATATCCGACAAACAAGTTTGGAAATGATCTGAAGCTGATTGCCGAACTGATTTGCTCTGGAAGTGAAACAAAAGTGTATTATATTTCCTTGTCGGGATTTGATACACACGCGCGACAAAAACAGGTGCATGAACGATTGCTGACCACTCTTTCAGAAGGTCTGTATGCTATTATTACAGATCTTAAAAAGAATAACCAGTTTGACCAGACAATGATCATGGCTTTTTCGGAATTCGGACGAAGGGCGAAACAAAATGCAAGTGAAGGAACCGATCATGGCGAAGCAAATAATTTACTGTTGTTCGGTGGCGCACTCAAACAAAAAGGTTTTATTAATGAACTCCCTGATCTGAATGATTTATCACAGTTCAATTTGAAATACGGAGTCGATTTCAGAAGCGTTTACGCCACTCTCCTATCCAAATGGCTTAATGCCGATGATCAAAAAATAATCGGTAGTACTTTCGAAAAAATGAAATTCATTTAACCAACATCTGTAATCCTATCCCTTGCGAGGAGTCAGCGAATCTATGAATCACGCATAAAAACTCTCATCAGGATACGTGAATTAACGTCTTGGCATTTGGGAAAGATGGTGTAAGGAAAGGGAACGATAGTACGAGGAACGAGGAACGAATATCCCAGCTTGTAATCACCTGCTTACCATCTGTAATCCTATCCCTTGCATGCAGTCCGCGAATCTGTAATCCCCTGCCTACCATCTGTAACTAAATTATTTATACTATTTGGTAAGCATGATAGTTTTACCCGTCACCAGACTACTCCCTCGCTTCATCACCACATGATAAACCCCGGCAGGTTGACGAACTCCACTCCAAACTAAGGTCGAAGAACTTTTCATTGTGTCACTTGCATACACTTCGCGGCCACCCATGTCATATATCACCAGCGTAAATTCCTGCATCGAAGGTTCATTCACCTGGATGGTAAATGAATCGCTTGATGGATTTGGTGCGACTGAAATAATTTCAGCGGTTGCAACAGGCCAATCCTGAATTCCTACAGAGTAATCGTACATGGCAATAGTGTATTCGCCCTGGAGCAAAGTATCAATAGTGAAGCTGCCTTTTTTATCAGTAGTAGATGCACCAATATTGTGAATGTAACTTCCAACAACACTCCAGTTATAACCTGCACCGGGACGATACAAGATTACAAGGCTGTCTTCATTTCCTGTTATGAATGTATTGTCGAGGTAACCTGTAGCAGCGCTGGTAGAACCATCATACACAAAAATGCCTTTGGAAATAAATCCGGGAGAAAAAATTCCGGTTACTTTCCAGTAATGATAATCTGATAACCTGATACCGGGATTAGATCCAATAAATGGATCAGGAGTTACAAAATTATGTTCTACCCTGACAATAGAAGTACCTGTCCCTGCTGCCTGCACATTTAACGTGACATTTGTTTCCTGAAAAAGTACTGAACCGGCTGATGAGATTTGTTTTTCATTCGAAGAAATTGCATCACTCACTTTTTCATTTCTGTCAATAGTTACCCATGTAGCCATAAAGTATATAGGAATATGAAACATGTTTGTTACAGAATCAATCACCACCGTAACTGATGTATCGATAACACCGTTTGAGAAATTGATTTCTATTGGCATTTCATACAAATGATTATTTCCCCGTGATCGCTGCTGTGTATATACAAAATAATGATCCAGCCCTCCTGGAACGTAGACTACTGAATCAATGGAGAAGTGAGGAAAGCCGGGAGTAAAAACCCAATCATCAAAAAAACGGGTCATGTCAATTCCGGATCCTGCTGTAAGCGCATCGCGCAAATCACTGCTGCTTGCATGTTGATAAGCTTTGTTATTCATGTAGGTTTGTGCTCCATCAAAAAAAGCACTGTCACCCATGTAATTTCTGAGCGTATGAACAATATCAGCTCCTTTTTGATACACATGAAATCCATAAGTGTAAGCATGCGGAATTGCATTTAAAGTCAGATAGCTTCCATCCTGTGCAGGTGTGTGAGCAAATTGTACTACCTTTTTGTGATTGGCACGAATCCAGTCCCGATAAGCAACCGGACCGCTGATCACCTGAGTATACAGTGCCTCATTATAAGAAGCAAATCCTTCGTTAAGCCACATTTCTTCTGCACTTTCACAGGTAACCTTATCTCCCCACCACATGTGTGATAATTCATGCGCCCACAATGTGGAATAAGTTTGAGTGCCATTAACAAAAGCACGACCGATGTGAATGCTTGAAGCATGTTCCATTGCACCACTGTTGAATGGAATCAAACAATATCCAACTTTATCGAATGGATAAGGTCCATAAGAATTTATAAAAGTGTAAAGTATCGTATCAAGATTTGCGAATGTTGCAATTACATTGCTGGTATCTAGTGGCAAAGCTGCCCACTCCACTGGAATACCATTAGAAGTTTTTTGGAGCGTATGATATGGAGCTACCGCCATACTGGCGAGGTAAGTTGGAATAGTTTGAGTTTGTCTCCAGTGCCATGTAATTGTTCCATCAGGATTGGTCGTTGACTGTTGAAGTGTTCCGTTACAAAAAGCTTTTGATGCAGCAGGAGTTGTGATGTGAAAATCATAACTGCTTCTGGAAACAAAATTATCCATGCAAGGAAACCATGCTCTGCCAAAATTGTGAGGATCTGCTGCGAAACCAACTCCAAGATTGTACGCATAACTGCCGCTGAAATAAAATCCACCCCAGCCTGATGCATCCTGTTCAGGAGTGCCATGATAATAAATCCAGATCTCTGCACTGTCGCCAAGGTTTATAGCAGGTGACAACTGCATTGCGATTGTTGTGTCGTTGTAAGTATGTGTTATTACAAATCCATTGCATACAATTGAATCCAGGTTCATTCCGAGCAAATCAAGTTGCACATCTGTTATTGAAGCACTTTGAGCTACTACTGTGACTCCTGCATGACATCGTAGTTCCTGCTGACTGAAATAAATTGAGTCCACATGCAAATCATAATGTGTTATCGAATAATCAGTGACCTGAGAAGTTTTCCCGCTAAGGAATGCAGTTTGCTGATGCAGTTGCTGGCATTGATTAATCGACGGTTGTGCTGATAAAAACAAAGGAAATATCAGAATGAACTGAAGGAATAGATTTTTCATGAATAACTCAATATTTGTGGAACCAGACATAAAATTAAGCCTTTTGGATGATCATGACCAACTTTTTTACATAATACTGATTATAAAGGCATTAAGATAAATAATTGTTGCACTTAAATTGTTTTGAGATCCTATTTCTTGACATGAGGGTATTATATAGCTCAACATTTCTAACCAACACCCAAAAAAACCCTAATTTCGCACCCTATTGCAAAAAAAAAATCAATTCCAATGTCAGTTATAAAAATTACAAAAAAGGGTGGTTCAACTGCTGATAGCACTAACCCATTTGATGCCATGATTGAGCGGTTGAATGAAGCTGCGAAAATCATCAATCTTGATGAAGATGTTTACCAGATTATGAAAAGTCCGGCAAAACAAATTTTAGTGAGTCTTCCAATCCGCATGGACAATGGATCTACACAGGTTTTTGAAGGATATCGTATTATTCACAGTACTGCACTAGGACCCTCTAAAGGTGGGATTCGTTACTCGATGGATGTCAATCCGGAAGAGATTAAAGCACTTGCTGCATGGATGACTTTCAAATGCGCTGTTGCGGATATTCCATACGGTGGAGCAAAAGGTGGTATTACTTGTGACCCACGTTCTATGTCGAAAGGCGAACTCGAGCGTTTGACACGTGCATACACTTCAGCTATGGCTGATATATTCGGAGTAGATAAAGATATTCCTGCACCTGATATGAATACAGGTCCGCAGGAAATGGCCTGGATAGTTGATGAATTCTCAAAAATATCCGGCGGATTTACACCCGGCATCGTAACCGGAAAACCACTTCACCTTGGAGGATCTCTGGGTCGTGTGGAAGCAACCGGTCGTGGTGTGGTAGTTTCAGCCTTGGCTGCAATGAAAAAACTGAAAATGACTCCTGCGAAATGTACAGTTGCTGTTCAGGGATTCGGTAACGTTGGTTCAATAACGGCTCTGCATTTTGTTAAACACGGCTTGAAAGTAGTTGCAATTTCTGATCACACTGCTGCATTTTATAATCCGAAAGGAATCAATATTGACAAGGCAATTGAATACCGTGATAAAAACAATGGAGTACTTAAAGGATTCAAAAGCGGTGGTGAACTTATCAGCAATGATGAATTACTTGTTCTCAAAGTGGATGTGCTTGCTCCTTGTGCGATGGAAAATCAAATTCGTGCTGCCACCAATGCAGCTAAAATAAAAGCCAAACTGATAGTGGAAGGTGCAAACGGACCTACTACCGCTGGTGCGGATGCTGTTCTGACAAAAAATGGCATAATGGTTATTCCTGATATTTTGGCGAATGGTTGCGGAGTTACTGTTTCTTACTTCGAATGGGTGCAGAATCGTACTGGTTACTACTACCGCGAAGAGGAAATTAATAAGCGCGCCGATACCTGGATGAATAAAGCATTCGACAGTGTCTGGAATACTGCTCAAACCTACAAAGTTTCCATGCGAATTGCAGCTTATATTTTCGCATTGCAAAAAGTTGAAAAAGCAATTAAATCAAGAGGTAATTTCTAATCACTTATAGTCTGGAGCAATTGCTCCAGGCTTCTTCATTTACCAATTCAGCTCCGATCGAACCACATGACAATTCACAGAGAAGGTTACACAATCATTAGCATTACCATTGCAGTCCTTGCACTGATAAATATTCTCTTACTACTTTTTTTTCCGGGACAACCCTTAATCCTTGTCCCTGTGATGGTGGTTTCAATTGCGGTGTTTATACTGATACTTCAATTCTTCCGCTATCCAAACAGGAACCTGACCCGAAGCGAAAATTGTGTAGTTTGTCCTGCCGATGGAAAAGTGGTTGTTATTGAAAAAACTTTCGAGTCTGAATATTTCAAAGATGAACGTCTGATGGTGTCGGTTTTCATGTCACCCATAAATGTACATGCAAACTGGTATCCGGTAAGTGGAAAAATTAGTCATCTTCGTTATCACAAAGGAAAGAAACTGGTTGCCTGGCATCCGAAATCCTCTACTGAAAACGAACGCACTACAATCGTGATTCAAAAGGATAACAAGACTGAAATTCTGGTGCGCCAGATTGCAGGTGCACTTGCAAACCGAATAGTTTATTATCCACAGGAAGGTGATATGATCAGACAATCAGCAGAATTAGGTTTTATCAAATTCGGATCACGCGTTGATATTTATATGCCACTGAATTCAAAAGTGAATGTGCATATGAATCAAAAAGTGACTGGTGGAATGGACATAATTGCCGAATTGATTTAATCGAAAAAATTTATTCATAAAAAAACGCCGGAGAAAATTTTCTCCGGCGTTTTTTTATGCACTTCCTTTATTGCTTTATAATTTTGATAACTCTTGCACCTTTCGATGGCTGCTCTATTTTCATGAAATAAATTCCATCTGCCACAGCTGAAAGATCCAACTCATATCTTGATCCATTGCAAGTGGTTTTCAAAATTTCTTTTCCGGCAGGATCATAAATCTGAATAAAGTATTCTCCATTTGTCGCATTCTCAAAGGTCAACTGGTAAACACCTGATGAAGGATTCGGATATACGTCAAATGCAACTATGCCACTTTCAGGAATACCTACATTCGTCATTGGATAATCAACTGCCATGCTGGAACAACTGTTTAAATCAGTAACCGATACAGTGTAGTTTCCATTCACGGTTGGAACAATATAGGGATTGGTAGCACCAGGAATTAATGTTCCATCAAGGTACCACTGGAAGTTACCTGAACCGGAAGCATACAAAGTATCATTAACCTGGGTAATCACCGGTGTTGCAGGAAGAGGATACACATCTACCTGGATGGCAGTTGCTGTTGATGAACATCCTGCCATGTCAGTTACGGTGATCGCATACAAACCGGAAGAATCCAGAACAGTATATTGATTAAAAATTGCACCAGGGATTGAATTTGAATTGAGTGTCCATTGGTAGTCAAAACCAATTACCGCAATAACTGACAAGGTAACCGAATCACCTTCGCAAAACGAAGTTACTCCACTTGCAGTGATGACAGGCGCTACAGGTAGTTGCAGAACCTGAACAGTGACCCCTGGCATTGCGGAATTAATTGTACAACCATTGCTGTTCGTAGCAACGACTGAATATGTTCCGCTATCAGTTGCCATCAATGAATTTCCATTGGCACCTGTGATGATATTTCCGTCGAGCAACCATTGGTAAGTAACTCCCGGCTCCGGTGTCAGATCAAGCTGCACTGAACCTCCTGCACAAAACATTGTATTTCCCGCTGCAGTAATCACAGGAGCAAGTGGCAATGGATTTATTATAACATCAACACCTGAAACTGAGGCAGCAGTGCAACCTCCTGTAGATATCGCAACTACAGTGTAAGTTCCACCAACAGTTGCTGTATAGGAACTTGAAACTGCTCCTGAAATATCAGTTCCGTCGAGTTGCCACTGATAAGTAGTACCTATCACTGACAGCACATCCAATGTTACTGAATCACCATCGCAAATTGTAAGGTTTCCTGTGGAAGTAATTTGTGGTACGGCAACGGAATCAATTATTACATCCACCGGTGCAGTATAAATACATCCTGTTACGGGATTGGAAATTTCGAGTACATAACTTCCGGGAGTACCTGTAGTGATGGAGTCACCAGCTTCACCAACAAGCATATTTCCTCCAAGGTACCACTGGTAATTCAATGGACTTTGTCCGGATTGATCCTGAGCATATATTGTTACCTGCGTGTTGTCACAAATTCCATACACAGCTTGTGAAAAAGTATGCTCCGGCAATGGGTTTACAATAACATCAATCGGTGCACTGGTTGAAGTTCCACAGGTGTTTGTTACTATAACTGTGTATGATCCGCTTGCCATTGCATTGTAGTCAGGATTTATTTCAAGTGAAATGTCAGTCCCGTTTAACTGCCACTGATACGTATATGCGGAATCAGTTACTGCAGACAAAAGCACTGCTCCACCATCACAGAATTCGGTGGCACCACCGGCACTCGCTGTTGCAGAAGGTAAAGGTGCAACAGTTATGTCGAATCCATTATCGGTGCCAGTAAGTGCAGGACTAGTTGATATAACACGAATACGGTATCCTGTTCCAGGAGGAGTATTTGCAGGAATCGTGCAACTGATAATTCCGGAAGCAATTGATGTAACCGATCCAATATTAACCGCATTTGTAAAATCACCAGTGGCATCAGAAAGTTGTGCCCTGAAAACATTTGCAGGTATAAAAATTCCACCCGCATTAAATGTTCCCGTAATATCGTAGGGAACATCTACAGTACTACCCGGACAAATTGTAGTGGCCAATGGCTGCACTACAGTGATGGTTCTTGGAAGGTCATAAAAGAAGATATCCGTAATAATTTCAAATCCTAATAATTCACTGGTGTTTACCTGCATTACCGGAACACGAATTCCCGGCGACAACCACTTGTACTCACGAATAACAGGACGTTCGATATTAAAGCCCAGTCCTAAAGAATCAAGGTTGACGGTGTCTCTTCCAAGAAGTGTGGTTTTAACCCGAAGTGCATCAAAACTTCCGGACGGTGTATTAATTACACCCCAACCATCCACTTCATTCATTCTGCTTTGTTCGTAACCGTAGTAAGCAAGTGTTGGAACACTGATGTTGTATGAAGAAAATGAGGAATCAGTATCTCCGAAATTAATAGGGAGCTGGTAAATTTCATCGTGGTTCGTAAAAATTATAGGAATAGGAATTCCAGCCAATTCAAGTCCGAATCCAACAGTTTTATACACTGAAGCTGAACGATAATTAAAAGTGTATGGATTTGCAACAGGCAGCAGGTTGCTGAATGCAATGTCTACTCCCGGCTTTGCATGATTGGCCCTGTTAGTGTTAAATGCCACATCAATAAACGTCAGGGCATATATGAAATTAGTGGAAGCTACAGTCTGGTAAATCGCGGAGTCCTGTGAAGTTGCCGACAGGTTGGTGAAGTTCCAAACAAAGTTTGTATCCGTAGCTGCATAATTGAGAAACGGATTCAATGCCGCCCGGGTTCTGTACAATGAATCTCCGGAGTGAGGCATGTCAGCCTGCGTAATTGTTACCTGGGCATGCATTTGCAAAGCAAACAACATGCAGATTGCAAGTAAAAGTTTTTTCATAAGAATGTGTTTAGGTGCTTTGATAAGGGTTATTGAGGAAAAGGGAGTTTATTTTACAATGTTACTTAAAAACCAAAAAGCAGCAACCAATATTTTGATTTATTTATTAAAAGAATGGGCGAAATATCAAAAAAAGCAGGTGTATAAAAATTCGTTGTAGCTTAATTAGTACAAACCGCACTTACCGCGTCACCATCTGAGGAGTATGTGAGATTGATTTCATCGTTATTATAAAAACCGCTTCCTGACAAAGCAACCTGGGAAATAACCTGGTTAGGAATTGTTACACTGTTGCCGGAAACCAGCCAAATGGTGTAAATAGGGATGCCGATGTTGTTGAAATTATACACGTATAAAGTGTCTTCGCTACCGTGTTTTTGAATAGTGATTGTAAATGTGGTGGAATTACTTTGTCCTGAAACTGTTTCCCTGCACAGCCAGTCTCCAACATATTTGTCACGGTCGCTGCCCGGAACGTTTGGATCTGCGGAATTGTCATCTGTACAGGCATTGAAAAGCATCGCGACTGCGAGAATGTAAAGTCCTTGTTTGATCCGTGTAATTAACATAAGTGTTTTTATAGAAGCTCTTCAAAAATTATTCCAAACAAAATTTCGAATCTTAAATACTTTTATTTCAAACGTTCACGAATATCCAGTTTGTGCTTCCTGGCTGTGTCCTGTGCAATATCATACCCTGCATCCATATGACGGATCACTCCCATTGCAGGATCATTGTGAAGCACACGCTTGAGGCGACGAGCCGCATCTTCAGTTCCATCTGCAACAATCACCATTCCTGCATGAATGGAATAACCAATTCCCACTCCTCCACCATGATGCAACGATACCCAGCTTGCTCCACCGGCAGTATTAATGAGTGCATTCAAAACCGGCCAATCTGCAATTGCATCTGAACCGTCTTTCATTGCTTCTGTTTCCCTGTTGGGAGAAGCTACAGATCCAGTATCCAAATGATCTCTTCCAATGACGATTGGTGCTTTGACTTTACCTTTTGCAACGAGTTCATTAAAAGCCAAACCTGCCTTTTCACGCTCTCCCTGGCCAAGCCAGCAAATTCTTGCAGGTAATCCCTGGAACGCGATTCTGTCCTGCGCCATTTTAATCCACCTGGCAAGCGCTTTATTTTCCGGAAACAATTCCAGTATCAGTTTATCTGTTTCATAGATATCTGCCGGATCACCTGACAATGCTGCCCAACGAAACGGACCTTTTCCTTCACAGAATAATGGACGAATATAAGCAGGTACAAACCCGGGAAAATCAAATGCATTTTTTAATCCCATCGCAAAAGCCTGGCCACGCAGATTATTTCCATAATCAAATGTGATTGCACCGCGCCGTTGCAATTCAATCATGAGCTCAGTATGTTTTACCATGCTCTCTTTACTCAGTAGAATGTATTTATCAGGATCCGATTCGCGCAATACTTTTGCCTGTTCCACTGATAGTCCCTGGGGAAAATATCCAACAAGTGCATCGTGAGCTGAAGTCTGATCCGTAAGTGTATCAGGAACGATTCCACGAGCTATCATTCGCTCAAGTAAATCGATAATATTACACACTACTCCAATTGAAATAGCTTCACCTTTTTTCTTTGCATCAAGCGCTTTGTCAATTCCTTCATCAATATCGTGAGTCATCACATCGATGTAACGTGTATCCAATCGTTTTTGAATTCTCCATGCTTCCACATCCGCAGCTAAACAAACACCTTCGTTCATTGTGATTGCTAATGGCTGAGCGCCACCCATCCCGCCAAGGCCACCTGTAACTGATAACGTATTTCGCAACGAACCACCAAAATGCTGACGTGCTACTTCTGCAAAAGTCTCATAAGTACCCTGCACAATTCCCTGTGAACCGATATAGATCCATGACCCTGCAGTCATCTGACCGTACATTGTCAAACCCTTTGCTTCAAGTGCCCTGAAATTTTCCCAGTTAGCCCAATGAGGTACTAACATTGAGTTACTGATCAGCACCCGTGGTGCATCTTTATGAGTTGGTAAAATACCAACCGGCTTTCCCGATTGAATCAATAACGTTTCATCCTCTTCAAGATCTCTTAAAGCCTTTACAATTAATTCAAATGACTCCACATTTCTGGCTGCTTTTCCGGTACCACCATAAACAATAAGATCCTCCGGACGTTCTGCCACTTCAGGATCAAGATTGTTATGCAACATGCGTAAAGCAGCTTCCTGCACCCATCCTTTACAACTAATTTGTGTTCCTGTAGGAGTTTTGGTTTTAGAAAGGTCTAGTTTACCGGAGAGAGTTTTCATGAGGATGCTAATAGGGTCGTGATGAATTAATTTTCCTGTGGTTTATCGGTAGAATTTTTTGCTTTCTTTTCCTTGTATGGACAATGTTTACAATTATTGTGGCAACAGTAGCCTCTTTTCAGGTGATATGCTTCTGTAAAAACCAGGTATCCTTCCTCTGAAAAGTAATAATCTTCTTTGTCAAATTTATCCGTAAACGACATACCGCAAAAATAAGGTAATTTCGGGGTTTAACCCCCTGTTACAGGCAATATGTTTTCTGAGATTACCCCACCAATTATAACCGATTCAGGCCCTTTTTATTATGGGAACGAAATCTCATTGACTATCAGGCGTCTCGATTTAACCGATCCAATCACAGGTGGTAATAAATGGTACAAATTGCAGTACAATCTGTTACAATTTAAGAAAAAAGGATTTAAAGAACTGGTGACTTTTGGGGGTGCTTTTTCCAATCATGTAGCGGCTGTTGCCAGAACTTGCAAGTTGGAAGGAATCAACTGCATTGGAATAATCCGGGGAGAACCCGAATCAATTAAAAATACGACTTTGCAGAGGGCAGCAAATGATGGGATGAAATTGATTTTTGTCTCAAGAAGCGATTACAGAAGAAAGGAGGATCCTGAATTTTTACAACAACTCCTCACGGGTTACAATGAAAGCTACATCCTTCCCGAAGGGGGTTCCAACAAATACGGCGTTATGGGATGTATGAATATTCTGCAGGAAAAAGACGCGCATTTTTCACACATCGCAATTGCTTGTGGAACCGGTGCAACTGCAACAGGAATGATTCATAAATTAAAACCTAACCAGCACCTGATTGGTTTTAGCGTGTTGCGAGACGGATTTTCATTGGAAAAATCAATTCAAGATTATTTGAGCGGTATCAAACCTGACAACCTTTCTCAGCAATGGCATATTGAACACGATTTTCATTTCGGTGGTTATGCTAAAACCAATGATGAGTTAACCAATTTCGTGAATGATTTTTATATACGAACAGCTGTACAAATTGAACCGGTTTACACTGGTAAATTGTTTTATGGATTAGAACATTTGATTAATTCCGGAGCGTTCGAACCCGGATCGAAAATACTGGCAATTCATACTGGCGGTCTTCAATATCTTCAGCCGGATTAGAACCTGAATAATAATCCTGTTCCAATATCAACTCCGGCAAACGATAAAGGATAACTGTAATCAGAACCCAGGTTGTCATCAATTCTGCCATTGTTGAAGTTCATATATGGAATTCCAAAATGAAGGCTCAATGCAAAAGTTTTCCCTATAAAAAAACGAGCATTCATTAAACTAAGTCTTAAATATGTGCCATTAGAAGTGAACCGGCTTTCCCGTGCATCGTTGCTTTCATATTCAAATGCTGAAAATCCAATACCTATACCACTGTATAAATCCACCGGTCCTCCTCTGACCCAATGGTAATTTCCTGTAAACAACAAATCAAAGCTGCTAGCAGTTGCAATTGTACCCGTAATAGTATCCTCACCAGTAAAATAATTACAAAACCCAACCTCAACACCTGCTCCGATACGGTTTGAAATTGCATATTCAAATCCAATTGGTATAGTATAACTGGCAGTTGCATCTTCATTACCCTCGTTTTCAGAGTCAGGATTAGATACTTTGCTAATCGACACTTTAATTCCTGCTGAAATTATCTTATCATTTTTTTCAAAACTTTGAGCCTTGACGGCGGTTACTTTACTACAGAATAACACCAGAATCAGAAGTACAACTGCATTAAAAGTTTTCATAGTTTCAGATTGATTTAGTGAAAATACCAATTATACATCAATACCAATCAAATTCCATTTCTGGCACATTCATTTATCAAAGTTATGATAAATATTCAGAATCAATTGATTACAATAACAATCTATGAACAGAACAATGTTAATTAATACCATCCAAACAGTCCCTAAAACATCATAAAATTACTTTTTATTGCGTTTCTATCCGGAAGACCATTTCATGAAAAAAACAGCCCTGCTCCTTTCCTTTATTTTGATCCAGTTTTTAGTGGTTGCTCAACCTCCAAAAAGGATAACAACTGCTGAATATATTAATTTGTACAAGGGAGATGCAATTAAGGATATGATGAAAATGGGTGTTCCTGCAAGCATCACTCTTGCTCAGGGAATCCTCGAATCGGAGAGTGGCAACAGTGATCTTGCCCGTGAAGCGAAAAATCACTTCGGTATCAAATGCCATAATGAATGGACGGGAGATACTTTTCATAAGGATGACGATGCCAAAGACGAATGCTTTCGTAAATACAAAACTGTGCTGGAATCCTATGACGACCATGGCAGGTTTTTGAGAGAACGTTCCCGTTATGCATTTTTGTTCGATTATGAGATCAGCGATTATAAAAGCTGGGCTCATGGTTTAAAGAAGGCAGGCTATGCCACTAATCCGCGCTATGCAGAACTTCTGCTTAAATTGATTGATGATCATGATCTTCATCAGTATGATGCAGGAGGTAAAAATATTCCGATAGCTGCAGGGACTGCACCGGTCGTTTCAGCCACTGTCCCGAAAGAATCTCATCAGAAACACCACAAACCTGCTGCTAAGTCTGCAACAAGTGTGAAACCTGGAGTATATATGAATCCTCAGGAAGTTCCTTATGTGATTGCCGGAAAAGACGATTCATGGTTTTCCATTGCCAGTTCACAGGATATGAGATTGTGGCAAATTCTGAAGTACAATGATGCCGATCAGAATGATGAAATGCATACCGGAAGTATTGTATATCTGAAGCCAAAACGTGGAAAACCTTCGCAGGATTTTCATGTGGTTGCCGAAGGTGAATCGTTATGGGAAATTTCACAACAGCATTGTGTGAAACTTAAAAAACTCATTAAATTAAATCAATTGGAAAACGGTGTGAGTCTGCAAACAGGTCAGAAAATCAAATTGCACTGATTGCTTTTATTCAATCGCATACACATAAAGGAAATGCTCGCGTCCTCCTGCAATCATTTGCTTGTTGCCATTCATATTTAATTCATCAATCACAATCTTCGTGCTTCCTTTCACAGGAAATCCATTGTAAACAGTTCCGTCAGGTTTGATAAGCCATATCTTATCACTCTCAGCTGAACGCAATCCCATCACCTGTACTCCGTTTTTCAAAGTCAGCAATTGAATTCCACCACTCATATTGCTGTCGAATTCTTTTCTGTAAATCAATGACATATCACTGCTGTATGCTTTTAGGATTTTATTGTCGAAGAAAATGTAATCCTGATCTTTATCACCATCTGCATCAGCATAAACAAACGCATGCATTGCAGAAATAGAATCGATTGGAGTTGTTTTCACATTTCCATCCATCTGCATTTCAATAATGCTGCCACTGGCATCTGTGGTAATCAAACTACCTGCTTTTGTTTCAAAAATTCCTGAGTTTTCTGACAGTCTTACTTCCTTGCCAACAGTAATGACCGGTTCTCCGAAACGATTCACCATTGCCAAAGCACCTTCTTCGTCCCTGATTATCAAAATATTTTTTCCATTCACCACAACAGAAGTTACCGGAGTAGTAACCACTTCAAGTGTATTTTGAAAAGCCCATCCCGGCAACGGTTTCCCGGATGGCATGTATCCATAAATGTTATGGTTGTCACAGGCAATATAAATTTTATAATCTTCATTCTTATCGAAATCGAATACCGAAATACCATTGGTAGCTGGTGCCGGCAATCGAATTGGATAATTACCTACCGGACTTCCTGTGGCATCAATAAGGAAAAGATAGTCCTTAGTATTGAACAGGAACTGCCTGGTATTATTTTTAAAGAGGTCAATCTCAAAAATATCTCCCATGATTTGGCCATCTACCTTCTGTTTCCACAGGATATTCCCACTGTTATCGGTAAGGTAAAGGCTTCCTGCATCATCCTGAAAAATAATTTGCCGTGTTTTAGAAACAGGGTCGGTAGTGATTAGTGGCTTCATCGAAACAGTTGTATCGGCTTCGACTGCAAAAATAAGATCCACACCCTCAGCAGTTTTATCACTGAAGAAATCCACTAAAGAGGCGAACCTGAAGAGTGTATCCCCGGCAGAAACCTGGAAACTATAACTGCTGATGCCATTAAATACCTCTTTATACTGATCGAGATTTTTTTTCCATTCCTCATTGGCCATGGACTTAAATATCTGAGTCGCCAGTTGCGGACGTATATAAAAAAAGTGATTTCCTTTCGCGGGATAGCTGTTGGTTACGCTCTGAAAGAAATCAGTTTTATGCAGCAACAACCCGGATTTATATTCATCAATAAAAGACCGGATTCCTGAAGCCTGGTTTGCAAAGACAATATAATCTTCGATATCCGTGTAATACATTTTGGTGACTTTATTGAAAGTCTCACCAAACATAGCCGGCAACACACCGGTAAGGCGGATAAAACCTATACTGTGACCGTTATAGGATTCTTCCATAGTTGCCGCATTGTTCTTCTTGTCGATGATGCGGCTGATTGAAATAAGTGCTTTTTTTGCCTGGCCAATATTTTTGGCCTTGAATACTGCAAAGGAATTATTTTCAAAATTCAGTCCTGCCGGTTCAGTTACTACCAGGGCAAATTCATTTCCAATCCACTCCAGCATTTTTGGCTCGAGCTTCAGATTATAAGTTGAAGAAACCGTGCGCAGGAGTTGCTGTTTTTTTTCCTGTTGGGATGATGAAGCATTCTGAGAATTTAAGATTTCGTAAAAGCGGGCGAAATCGTTCGTCCCAAAATAGTTTATTACTGCAGTTTTCCTTGGAAGGATTTGAATCAGTTTTTTATCAACCGGCTGCTGACCTGAAAAACAATGCACAAATTGCGCAGAATCTGATTCGGTAAGGAAACCTGAAAATTGCAATTTGTGTTTTTGTGGTAGTACGGATGCAAATCCCCAATCCCCATAACTTTTCAAATTTCCGATAGCCGGAGAGATGACCGGCCCGAGGAATAGACTTGAAAGCAACGGGAGGTTTTTAAAATTAATGCACAAAGTTGCTTTCTCCGATGAGCGCAACTCGTGCAATAATGCTTCATTAGTCAGAACAGGTTTCCCTAATTTCAATTGCCGAAGTGCATCCTCAACCAGGAACGAAGTGAAACTGCCTATGAAAATACCTTTAGCTGTTACAAACGAAAAAATTCTACCGTCTTCTAAATTGACTTCCCTGATGATATTACCGTCGTAATTACGTTTCACAAAATCATTTTCTGATCCTGTGATGGATTTCATCATATCCTCAGTGGTCGCATCTGTGTATCCGTTATCAAGGCTTTTGAAAAAGATGAAATCGAATTTACCGGCTCCTGTCACATGTCCTGTGAGAAAGAGTGGTTGTCCGCTGAGAAAATCAGAGAATTTAGAATTCCCTTTAAACAGTGTATCAAAATAAACAAGCTGCTTGCCAAGGTTTGTCAGTACAGGTACTTTATTCAATAATTGCCAGGATTCCATTGATAACAATTCACCCAACTTTTCGGAGGCAGGGTCATAAGATATTAAAAGAACCACATCTGCAGGTATTGCCTGAATAGGATCGCCACCCTGGTTTCGGGCATTTTTAAGATAAAAAAATGTGGCTGCTACGGCTACAATAATCAACAAAGTAATGAAAGAAGAACTGACAACCCTTTTCATTGTACCGCTGGTAAATTTTTGAATAAATGGGAGTACTTTTGACTCTAAGCAAGTAGCATTTATTTAATCCGGGAATCCGGCTCAGCACTTACTTCAAGTTCACCGCAACTCCCGTTTTTTCAGGAACATAAGCGAATTCAAAACTAATCTTTCGTAACGCACCGTTGATTCACGAAAAATCAATTTATTTACAACGCAGTGTTAATAAGGGTCAGCAGGTTAAAATTCCAATTCCAATTGGTAATCGAGCCGGAAGCTTTTTCGGTGATAAGGGGATATTCCGAATTTGTTCAATGCTTCGCGATGCATTTGAGTAGCATATGCTTTGTTTTTATCCCATCCGTATTGCGGATGTTCCTCGTGCAAACGAATCATAAAAGCATCTCGTTCTGTCTTGGCAAGAACTGATGCAGCAGCAATAGCAGTATAAATACCATCTCCTCCGATAACACATTTGTGTTCAATTCCAGAATAAGGTGTGAATCGGTTTCCATCTACAATTAAAAATTCAGGCTTCACACTTAATTGCACAATTGCTCTGTGCATTGCAAGAAAGGAAGCTTTCAAAATATTGATGCGATCAATTTCTTCGTGGTCACACACTCCAATCGCCCATGCAATTGCTTTCTCCAAAATAACTTCACGCAAAAGTAAGCGGTCAGTTTCATTCATTTTTTTGGAATCATTTAAGAGCTTATGTGAAAACTTTGCGGGTAAAATCACTGCGGCTGCATACACAGGACCGGCTAAACAACCTCTTCCGGCTTCATCACATCCTGCCACCAGGACCCTGGAACTATAATTTTTAAGCATCTTTCACGTTCTGAATCGGGTCACTAAATAATTAGGCTAAATTTGCACCAACTTTTCCGGAATGCAAAGAAAATTTATCACCAATCTCGCCTTTCTTCTTTTCCTTAATCTGCTGATTAAGCCCTTCTGGCTACTCGGTATTGATCGTTCCGTTCAAAATGCCACCGGAGCCGAGGTGTATGGTGCTTATTATGCCCTGTTTAATTTTTCGTTTTTGTTCAACATCCTTCTGGATATGGGCATTACCAATTTTAACAATCGCAACATCTCCCAAAACAGGCATCTGCTGGACAAGCACCTTTCAGGCATTCTCACTCTTCGATTAGGATTAGCCGCACTATACCTGGTTGTGAATGTTGTTGCCTGCACCTTGATTGGCTATTCCTTTGAACAGATGTATATGTTGTTGGTACTCCTTCTGAACCAGATACTTATATCTTTCATTCTGTATCTTCGTTCTAACCTTGCCGGTTTGCATCTCTTCAAAACTGATAGCGTAATTTCAGTTCTTGATCGGGCTATAATGATTCTCTTCTGCTCTGTGCTTTTGTGGGGAAATGTGACTGATGTACCATTCCGGATCGAATGGTTCATTTGGGCCCAAACGCTCGCTTATGTGATTACTACGATTATCACATTTATGGTGGTTGCCCGAAAAGCAGTTTTTACTAAAGTAAGATGGAACCCATTGTTCGCACTCATGATTCTGAAAAAATCATACCCCTTCGCGGTGTTGATTTTACTGATGACTTTTTACAACCGTATTGATACTGTGATGCTCGAAAGATTGCTGGTTGATGGTTCACGGGAAGCAGGAATTTATGCGCAGGCCTATCGTTTGCTGGATGCTTCAAACATGATTGCTTATTTGTTTGCCGGATTGCTTCTCCCCTTGTTTTCACACATGCTTAAACATCAGCATAATATCCGGGATCTTTTAAGACTCTCCTACGCACTCATTGCGGTTCCGGCTATCATGGCTGGAAGTGCGGCAATCTTCTTCAGGTTTGAAATCATGGACTTACTTTACAAGGAACATGCTGCAGAATCGGCAGATATCTTCGCGATAATCATGACCTGCTTTTTTGCAATTTCAACTACTTACATTTTTGGAACCTTGCTCACAGCAAATGGAAATCTCAAACAATTGAATATAATGGCTTCCATTGGAATGGGTTTTAATATACTGATGAACTTCATCCTGATTCCTTCCTTTTTTGCCAAAGGAGCTGCAGTTGCCAGTCTGATGACTCAATTTTCAACTGCATTAATTCAGGTAATTCTCTGCAAAAGAATATTTAACCTGAAAATTGATTTTAAGTTAATATCCAAATTCCTGGCATTCATCGGAGCAACATTGACAATCACCTGGTGGATGAGTAATACATCGCTTCCCTGGATGATTTCATTAGTAATTGCTATGACCATTAGTTTAGGTATTGCGCTCATAATCAGATTAGTAAATTTAAAAATGATGTTCCTTATAGTAAAAAATGAAAGTGAACCCTAAATAATTTTCATAAATTATTGAATATCAACAGACAAACAGCAATAACGAGGTTTTAAAAGAGGCCCATTCCTTTTTCTTACCTTTGCCCGCTTAAAACCACTTAAAAATTACACTGATGAGTGAGAGGATTGCTAAAAATTCCGAATTCGATGTTCTTTTCTTAGTCAATATTGCCATTAAATATAAGGTCCATTTAATCCTGGTAACCATTGTTTCCGTAGCCCTGGCAGTTATATTTTCATCAGAGACTTTTATTAAACCGAAATTTAAGTCGACAGCTATTGCTTACCCGTCGAACCTTGTTCCTTATTCAACTGAAAGCCCTACAGAACAAATGCTTCAGCTTTTTGAATCCACTGAAATCAGGGATGAATTGATCAAAGATTTTGATCTGTTCAAGCATTATGGAATTGATACCACTGATAAATTTCCTTTTACCATGCTTTATGGGCAAATGAGTGAGAATATTAAAATAGAAAAGACCAAATACGAATCGGTAGAAATTGAAGTTCTGGACACCGATCCTGCTGTTGCAAGTAGAATGGCAGATTCTCTGCTGGCCAAAATGCACAGTAAAGCAAGAGAATTGCAACGTGAGAAATCAAACGAAGTAGTAATTATATTAAAGAACCAGCTCGATTTTAAAAAAGCTGAAATGGATTCCATGGAAAAGGAACTGATGGATATCAGAATGCGTTATGGTATTCTGGATTTTGAGAACCAGGTAAAATCATTTTCAAAAGTTTATTACAGTGAGCTTGCAGGTGGAAGAGCATCAATTGGTGGAAACAGACCTATTGATAATGCAATGAAAGGTCTCCTTAATAAAGGCGGTGCTTATGTTTCATTGAGCGAACACTTATGGCGCGTCCGCGGAACTTACAACGATTTGAAAGTTCTATATGAGAGCGCATTGAAAGATCTTACAAAGGAACTTACCTACTCAAACATTATTACAAAACCAATACCCGCTGAAAAGAAAACATCACCGGTTCGCAGCCTGATTATTTTAATGTTTACTGGTTCCATGTTGCTTTTGACTTTTATTGTGTTGGTAATTTTAGAAAATTCCAAAAGGGTAATTACTAACAAGACTGTCTGAAACCACTACTACATCCCTTGAATGGAGCCGTTAGCAATTGATAAAAATGAATTGAAATGGCTTTATGGCGGATTGATTCTATTTGCAGCAATATCATGTATAGCAGTTGTAAATGAATTTTACTGGATCTTTTTGTGCGCTCCTGTTCTGCTTATAATTGTTGTGGGTTTCTATCGTCTGGACTTTCTGTTATTGTTAGGAGTTGTAGTAACACCACTTTCAATCAATCTTGCAAAAACAGGATTGGGAATTGGAGTCAGCCTCCCTTCTGAACCTCTCATTTTCGGAGTCATGCTGTTGTTCTTTTTTAAATACCTCCACGATCCGGCTGCAATAAATAAAGTGCTAAAGCATCCTGTTAGCATTGCAATTATTTTTCACATAGTATGGATGTTTGTCACCACTATGACAAGTTCAATGCCTATGGTGTCATTCAAAGCATCTGTAGCCAGATTTTGTTTTGTGGTGGTTTACTTTTTCATGGGAGTGATTTTATTTAAGAAAATTAAAAATATAAGGGTGTTTATCTGGTGCTACATGATTCCATTGATGGTTGTAATTATTTACACAACAACCATGCATGCAATGGCTGGATTTACTGAAAAAGCAGCTCATACTTCCATGGTACCGTTTTATAACGACCATACTGCTTATGCAGCCGTGATTGCCATGTTCATTCCTATTTTATTCGGATTCACAGGTGATACTTCAGCCAGCAGGACCTATCGCTTTATTTCATTCCTGGTACT
>Ga0190274_10000106_pt1 | contig 58866 bp, 37 predicted proteins | sample Popmic531T_FD_133002 | JGI IMG/M metagenome (GOLD analysis project Ga0190274, IMG submission 133002) | Populus adjacent soil microbial communities from riparian zone of Yellowstone River, Montana, USA - 531 T | ecosystem: Environmental > Terrestrial > Soil > Riparian zone | place: USA: Montana...
GTTTTAAATCGCCTGTATAAAATTGCGTTTTCCCGATATCAGGACGTGGTGTATGTGTCATAATGTAGGATTCTTTATCGGCATGCGGAAACTCCGGCACCTGTTTCATCACCCAATCATAAGTCTTGCGACCAAGAATAACGGTGTCCACTGTACTGATAAATTTAGTGTAACCGTAATCCTCGTCTTCCTTGTCCACAATTGATAAAAAACTCAGATCATCATTGGGTTTGGCAATATAACCATCCAGGCTACATCCTATAAATACAATTACTTTTCTTTGTTTCTCCATGGAGGATGAAGTTTACAATTTAAAAGAATTTTTTAAATAAACTTTGTTTAAAGTTACATCTAAAATCCGGAATTAAATTAATAAAAAAATCCTGCCTGGATTGAACCTGGCAGGATTAATTAATTATTTTTAATGGGCCTTATTATATCCTGATAAGTTTTATTTTAAACTTACCATTTGTTACAGTCTTAATAAGCGAAGTATCGGAACCATTGCGTAATTGTCCATGAAAAGTTCCCTGGATAACATCACCGGTTTTGCTGGTAACAATCATTTCAAAAGAATCATCACCAAGCACTACGCCATCCACAAGATAATTATTATCACTTTGCCATGGTCCGTCATAGAAACTAAGCTGCAGATTTTCCTGATCAAAGAGTGAGGAAGCATCCAATGTATCCGGAATTACCCATGAATCCAGCATCACATCCTGTATAATAATATTCCAGCCTGTCGGGTTGCTGGCTGACATGTGGCGTTCCATTTTGATCCAACCCATAAAATCATCGTAATTTCCGGTAACCATGTCACATCCGCCATATTCACATCTGTAATCTGCATGATACATTACGCCGTCTACTTTTCCTTCAATATAATAAGGGCTTGGTGTCGGGGTTGGGGTTGGTTGTGCTGCATCTTCATCATCTGATGGGGAACATCCTGAAAAAATTGCCGTCGCGGCAAGGCAAGTCAATAACAATAGTTTTTTCATAATCATGTTAATTTAATATAGTGTTTAGTAAGTGGTTTAAAATCGAAACTGCAGGCGGGGTGCCCCGTTTCGATATTGGCTTACCAAATATAAAAAATTTAATTGAAAGTTAAACAGCTGTTTTTCAATTGAATAATATACTCAATTCAACTAATTTTGCCTTCCCTCCCGTTTTGATTGATTTAATCCGCGATTGTTTTGCAGCTTATTGCACTACCAATTTTCCCGTAAACAATACGTAATCGTGATCCATTAGTGTGTAAAAGTATATTCCCGTTTCCAACGATCCTCTTTCAATTTTTAATTCCGTGCCGTTAAAGTAAATATCCGTTACAATCTGTCCGAGTGTGTTGTGAATTCTCAAATGAGGCTGATTGTATTTTTGTGTGGATTGTATATAAACAGTCGCATCTTCAATCAATGGATTTGGCATTCCAATTATAGTATTGCCGGATGTAAATTGCTGAATACCTACTGAAGTAAAAAGATAAGGTGCAGATGTTTTTTCACATCCGTTTACATCAGTCACAGTAACCGTATAAATTCCATTCACCAGCACAGTATAATCCTGTGAATTGGCTCCCGAAATTGGACCTCCATTTAAATTCCATTGATATCCTGTGGCAACAGTTGACGTAAGTACATTCAGATTAACTGAAATAACAGGAGTAGCAGGTAATGGATTTACAATAATAGTTACCAGCAATGAAGTTGCGCATCCAAATAAATCTACACCTGTAACGGTATAAGTAGTAGTATCAGTTGGAGTTGCGGTAGGGTTTGGAATTAAAGGATTATCCAAACCTGTTACAGGCAACCAGGAATAAGTGATGGCACCTCCTGCTAGCAGTTGAGTCGAAAGTCCCAGGCAAACAGAGGTGTCACCTGAAACAGTAACTGCAGGTCCGCCGGTAACTGTAACGGTAATTGTATCCGTAGCCGTGCATCCTGTAGAATCACCAGCTGTAACAATGTAATTGGTAGTTACAACAGGATATGCCTGAACAGTTGATCCCGTTGAACTGCTCAACCCCGTTCCCGGCGACCATGAATAAGTACTTCCTCCGCTTGCTATTAATGTGGTGGTGTCACTGCAATTTATACTTACATCTGTCCCGGCATTTGCATTCAAACTGCAATTACCCAATTTGGTAATGTAATATCCCGAACCGTAATTACCGGGACCTCCATTTGCATTTAATGAAATGGTGCTACCACTGAAATCAAGTGTACTGCCATAGCAGCAGAATGAACTTCCCATAGCAATAGCAGGTGTGTTATTTGCAGAAACCGATCTGCCGGATGCATTGAGTGAACTTCCCACAATTTTTTTAACCCACTGCTGAATACTGATAATATCGTACTTGACAATATATGCTCCGTTACCTCCTGTTAAATTAGTGCTACCAAATGTTGCCGGGCCCGCATAGTTTCCTGTCGCATATACTCCACCGTTATGATCGGTTGCGATATCATAACCAATATCATTGGAACTGCCTCCACCATTTGCAACAGCCCACAATTCATTTCCTGCTGTATCGGTACAAGCCACCAAAATATCCTGACCACCATGAGTGTTTACTGCAATGGATCCAAGTGTAAAATCGGCATCAAATATTCCGGTCATATAAATCCGGGGATTGTCGATAGCAACTCCATACAACTCATCACTGCCGGTTCCGCCTTCGCTTTTAGCCCAGATGAAATTTCCATTTGGATCGAGTCGTGCAATAAAATAATCTTTTGAACCATTGCTGGTAAGAGTGGTGGTGCCAAAAGTTATCGAAGACTGAAATTGTCCAACAATAACTGCATAACCGTTTTCATCCACATCAATTGAATGTGCTCCTGAACTGATTCCTGCAGTTCCTTGAACCGCGTAAACCACCGCACCGGTATTTTCAAATTTTGCCACAAAAGGAGCAGGAACTCCGGGACTTGTGAGTGTAACACTTCCAAAAGAAACAGATCCCTGAAATATTCCGGTTACAAATGAATTACCGGTGGCATCGGTTTTAATCGATTCATAAGTACATGCCGAATTTGTACCGAATGCAGGTGAAACGGTCCATACATCCGCTCCACTTGAATTTATTTTTTTCAAGGTATGAAATCCGCCATAGCTCGAAGCATAATTGAACATACTTCCCGGTGTACCGAATGCATATCCGTGGCCATATACTACGTAACAATTTCCCAAGGTATCAGTACTCACATCGAGTGCGGCACAGGCATCAGGAACCACCCCTGTTAAATTCCGCAACCAAACCGGTGCTCCTGAAGCATCGTATTTTGCAATAAAATCCAGATAATCACCCGGGAAATTTACAGTGAGAGAATTTCCACTTCCTATGTTTAAGGATGTTTGGTAATAACCACAAACAAATACATCCCCGGTATTTGAAATCGCAGTTCCCAGCACTTCCTGGTTCGATGCAGTCAATTGTGGTTGTCGAGCCCACTGCCAGTTTTGACCATTAGCATGTTGTATTGTAATTACCAGAAGCAGAAAGCCAATTAATTTTTTCATGAGTGCGAATGTGTGTTTGGGACAAGGATTCAAATGTAGAAAAATTATACTTCTAAATAATTTTGATAATTAAATCATCAATTATTTTACTTCGTTACATCCCGGATATACAAAAGTAATTCTTCCGAACTTCCTGGAAAGGTGGTGGTTTTATTGAATTTAAACCCTAGGTTCTCCAGCAAACGAATTGATTTTGTATTTGTAGGAATGGTAATTGCCGAAATCCTGAATAAATTCAATTTGTTTTCTGCATAATCTATAAGTGCTGAGGCAATTTCAAATCCATAACCCTTTCCAATTTCCAGAGGCAAAAATGCAAATCCAAGATCCGGAATTTCCAATTCTTTCCGGTTAATAATTCCACACATTCCAACAGGTTTATTGTCTGCAACGGCCTCAACCATCGATAACCCATATCCATATTCCTTATAACTCTTGTAAGGCCCGTTTTGAAGATACACTCCTGCCTGTTCAGGTGTTTTCACATTTTTATCGCCTATAAATTTTAACCAGCCCGGACTATTCAGTAACTCAATGATAAAACGTCTGTCACTATCATTAAATTCCCGTAAACGCAAACGCGATGTCTCCAAAATGCAATTCATATTCCCCTCCTGTTATAATTAAACAAATGTACTCCCTGAGATTCAGATTTAAAAGTATCAGATTTTCGATCGATATTATACTAAATTGAGCGAAGCGAATCAATCGAAGCTTCGGTCGCTGAGCCTGTCGAAGCGTCGAAGCGCGCAACATTGTTTTTCTGACAAAAACATTATTTCTTTGTATAGGTTCCACTTTTAGGAAAATCCGCCGAAAAGCCTTTGTTTATGAAAAGAATTCTTTGCCTGTTCCTGCTCTTCGGCACACAATTACCATTCCTCTTCGGTCAGGAAAAGGTGTCTTTCAAAGATTCCCTGGATCACAAATTTGATGTGAGCGACTGGGTGCTGACAGCAAATGGGTTCATTCCAATTCCTGTTATTATTACTGAACCGGCTCTTGGAGGAATAGGTGGTGCTTTGTTCACCATATTTGTAGATGTAAATACTCCATACCGCGATACCATCAATGGCGAACTGGTGACCACAAGGGCGAAACCAAATCTTTATGGAGTGGGAGGCGCCTATACTGCCAACGGAACATGGGCTTTTGCAGGAGTGTCTATCGGAACAATCAAAAAATACCGTTTGAATTACCGGCTTATTTCGGCTTACGCAGATGTGAATCTCGAATTCTTTCGGGAATTGGAAAACGGAGATGAACATTCATTTGAATTCAATTTGCATACCTTCCCGGTTTTTGGACAACTCGTAAAGCATTTCAAAGGCAGAAGCTGGTATACAGGCTTAAATTATCTCTTTTTAAATACCAAAATTCAGCAATCCAACCCTGAATTTCATTCTGCAAAAGAGGTGAACAGCAATGTCAGTCGCCTCGGAGTAATGCTTGAATATGATACCCGCGACAATGTATTTACTCCTGACAAAGGTTTTCGCTGGAATTCGGTTTTTGGAGTTGCGGATGATGCTTTGGGAAGTGATTACGACTATACATCGCTCAACTCCGCTGCATTTTATTATTTACCAATATCCAAACGCATCATTTCCGGCTTCCGGGCCGAGTACCAGCAAATGTGGGGCGATCCTCCATTCTATTTGTTGCCATTTATCAATATGCGCGGTATCCCAGTTGCCCGCTACCAGGGAACTATAACGGCTTTGGCAGAAACGGAGTGGCGATGGGATTTGACTCCCCGTGTAAGTTTGGTCACTTTCGGTGGTGCTGGAAAAGCCATTCCTGAGGAAAGTTCTTTTGAAGAATCAAAATGGAGGTATTCAGGTGGTGCCGGTACCCGTTACCTTATTGCACGAAAACTCAAACTGCGAGGAGGAATTGATGTAGCCCGCGGACCGGAACAATGGGCTTATTACATTGTATTCGGAACAACCTGGACCCGATGATTTTTTTATATCACGAAATTAAATCCATTGACTGGAAAAAATGTTAATTCCCCCGGGAAGAATTTTTCCTCTTGTAAAGCGGCAATGAGGTTAGTTTCGAAATTTTTTCCGCAGCCAGATCTCCGTCCCTTGTAAAAGTCCAGACAAAAAGTGATTTGACAGGATGGTCTTTCCCGATTTTCTCTAAAGCATCCAATATAAGTTTCTGGGCAATTCCTTTTCTCCGCCATTCATCAAGTACCATAGCGGAACAAAGATACACTGCATCAAAAGACATACCCGGTTCCGTTAGATTGAAAAGTTCTTTTTCTGAAATTTTATTTTCAAGAAATTTTTGCATCAGTTCTTCGGTAGTTGGAATAAGCAATACCCATGCTACCGGACCATTTCCGTCGTCATATTCTGAAACAGTTGCAGGATGCAATTTGAGCAATTGTGTAATAATCTCTTCATTTACATCCAGCTGATTCGGATCACTTTTGGTAGAAAAAACCTCATCTGCAAGCTGAAGCATCCGTTCAAAATTTGATTGAGCCATTGTATTATACTTTAAAAATTATGGCTTATACATAAATCGCGAAATTTCACTTCTTAGATTCGCTGGTTTCTTTTTCCTTGCCAGTTTCATTTCATACGCCTTCCTGCAAACACTTAAAGCAATCTCCAGTGAAATAGTTCGGATATCACTCAACCGCGGATACAAAGAACCTTCCCTGATATCATTCTCTCCTACCAGTTTTGCAAGTGTTTGTGCGGCGGTTAGAAAAAATGCGTCGGGAATTGTTTTAGCACGACAAACTATCGCACCTAGTCCTATTCCCGGAAATACATATGCGTTGTTTCCTTGTCCGGGCCGGAAAGTTTTTCCTTTTAATTTGAATTTACCAAACGGACTTCCGCTCACAAAAATGGCTTTACCTTTACTCCAGGTATATGCATCTTCTGCCGTGCATTCGGCTTTCGATGTTGGGTTTGAGAGCGCGAAAATTACCGGCCTGTCGTTTATTTTGCACATGTGTGAAATACATTCTTTTGTAAATGTGCCCGGAGCACCTGTAGCGCCAATAAGCACATGCGGTTTAATTGAATCAATTGCTTCAATGAATCCCATTTGACGGTGGTCATGTGCATAAGGCATATTATGAGACATCAAATCACTCCGGGTTTTTACCACCAACCCATTTACATCTACAAACCATAAATGAGCAAGGGCTTCTTCACGACTGAGACCTTCTTCCATAAAAGCCGAGACCATCAGATCTGCTATTCCAGTAGCCGCTGATCCTGCGCCGAGGAACATAATCCGCAGTTCTGAAAATTTCTTTTTGGTAATTCTTGTCGATGCATAAACACCTGCAAGTGCCACCGCTGCTGTTCCCTGGATGTCGTCGTTAAAACAAAGTACCTTGTCCCTGTACTTATTCAAAAGCACGTAGGCGTTGGGCGTTAAAAAATCTTCAAACTGAATCAATGCATCCGGATATTTTTTCTGTATAGCGGATACAAATTCTTCAACCAGGTCAAAATAACGTTTACCTGAAATGCGCTTTCGCGGATACCCAAGATAGAGGATATCGTCGAGCAATTCCTGGTTGTTGGTACCTACATCAAGGCAGACCGGAAGACAATTTTCAGGGGGAATGCCGGCACATGCAGTGTACAATGCAAGTTTACCGATTGGAATTCCCATACCGTTAGCACCAAGATCGCCAAGTCCAAGAATCCGCTGTCCATCGGTAACCACAATAGCCCGTATATCCTTATCCGGCCAGTTGTCGAGCATACCTGCAATTTTCCCTTTATCCTCCGGCGTTATGAAAAATCCTTTGGGGTCTCTTGCGATGTGCGAAAATTCCTTGCACGCCTGGCCAACAGTTGGAGTATAAATTATCGGCATTATTTCTTCAATGTTATGAATCACCAACCTGTAGAAAAGACTTTCATTACGTTCTTGTATAGACGACAATACCATGTACCGATCAATGTTATCAGGCAATCTCCGTAGCATTTCCATTGCACGGTCCTCCATCTGTGTATTGCTGACTACTGCATAAGGTAACAACCCGTCAATTTGAAGCTTGGCCCTTTCTTTCCGGGTAAATACTATTGATTTATTTAGATGTTTGTCGCGGAGTACTAAAAATCCTTTTTTCATGATTTGTGGTCTGGCTTAAGGCTCTTACAAAGCTATCAAAATTTAAAGAACCCCGGGAGTAATGGTCAATCTGGTGATCCAAACGAAAACCATATGACAAACAGAGGTACCAAAATGCTCTGATGGTAATTTCTTCCACTTAACCCTTCAACTAAGTGTTTTAGGACTGAAAAACCTCAGGAATTTCTTAACCGGGTTAGTTTTTTGTATATTTGAGCGTGTATTTGACTGAAGTCACAAAATAAATTTATGAAAAATATTCGTTTGTCAATTTTGATCCTCTTATTGGGTGTGTTAAGTGCTCCTGTATTTTCTCAATCAGAGAGCGATTCCACTTTATTAGGTATGCCCGGAGATGGTCTTAGCCTTGTCGCGGTATTGGATCTTTTTCAAAAGTCAAAAACCATTGAAGAGTTTGAGAAAACACTCAACGAAGAAAAAACTGGTATCAATAACCTGGATCTGAATCTGGATAAAAAGGTTGATTTCATCAAAGTTGTAACGAAACAGAAAGACGACGATTTTACTTTTATCCTGCAGGTGGATGTTACTGAAAAAGAAACTCAGGACGTAGCGGTGATACTGGTTTCAAAAGACGATAAAAAGAAAACGACAATGCAGATTGTCGGCGACAAGGATTTATATGGCAAGGATTATATCATTGAACCTAAATCATCCACAGCCAGCACACCAAATCCCGGTTATACCGGAACTGATACTGTAATAGTAAAAGCTCCAACCACAACAACAGTTATTGTGGAACAGGCCCCCATTGTACAATACGTGTATTCACCAGCGTATGTGCCATACTATCCTCCTTATTATTATGGATTTTATCCTCCATATTTCGCTGCTTTCGCTTGTATTTCAGTTGGGATTTATCACGCCAATCATTATCACGGAGGTTATTATGGAGGATATCATCATTCCGCTGTAATTGTTAATCACAATCATTATAATAACTATAATAACTATAACAGGAATAGTTCCAATGTGGTAAATCATCATAATCAAAGTGGTGATTATGGAAATCGAGGCGATAGAGGAAATGCGGGCGGCGGCACACGTCCTTCTAATCAGCCAGCAGGCGGAGCAGGTGGTGGAACACGTCCTTCACAGCAACCAGCTGGCGGAGCAGGTGGTGGAACCAAACCGTCACAACAACCAGCGGGTGGAGCAGGTGGTGGGACGCGTCCATCCACACAACCAGCGGGTGGTGCTTCCGGAGGAACCCGGCCATCTACACAACCTGCTGGAGGAGCATCAGGTAGTACTCGTCCATCTACACAACCTGCAGGAGGCGCATCAGGCAGTACTCGTCCATCAACTCAACCTTCGGGCGGAGCTTCCGGAGGAACACGTCCTTCCACGCAACCTTCAGGTGGTGCATCCGGAGGATCCCGACCATCTACTCAACCTTCTTCTGCTCCACGTCAAAATAATTACGCACCTCAACAACGATCAAGCTCAAGTCAAAGCGGTGGCTCTTCGCGACCAAGCGGAGGCAGCAGTTACAGCGGCCAATCGCGCGGTGGTGGTGGTTACAGTGGAGGCGGCGGAGGCGGCGGCCATCGTGGTGGTGGCGGAGGTGGCGGCGGCCGTGGTGGTGGAGGTGGTGGAAGAAGGTAATTGTTTGGACGCTGGTCACTGGTCATAAAAAGTCAGGGAAAAAGTCAAGGAAAAGTCATTTTTAATTAGACGTTTGACGAGTGTTTAGACGATGGTCACTTGTCAGGAAAAAGTCAGGAATTGTCAGGGGAAAAGTCATTTTTTTTTCGTGTGAGAATGAAGCGACCTGGTCGTTGAAATCACTCACTAAGATACACGGGGATTTGCAATCCCCTTTTTTGTGTCAACCTGAATTTAAACCCGGCAAATTCTTTTCGATTGCTGATTCCTAAGAAAATTAAATCCAAAAAAATCATCAGATTAAACCTAGAAATTTCTAGTTATAATCTGATGAATCATGTTGAATCTTGCTTTTATTTTTGCGCGAAACTCGTTTCCGTTTAGCGAAACCTGACTACCCCCTGACCTCTTCCGCAACATCTATGACCTGACTTTCACCTGACCTTTTCCGCAACGATTTTAGTCAAGCGGCAAATCAGAAGTGCTCATATCTCTGATGCAAACATACTTTCCATCACGCATTTCAAAAATACTCATGTAGTTGCCGGAGTTTACTACTGAATCATTTGCATCAACTAACTTGTAGTAGCCAATTTCAACAACATGTGCGCCATCATTTTCTACAAAAACTTCTTTAGTGGTGAACTGAATTTTATTGGGAGTGGTATCCATGTTGGCTTTGAAGTATTCTACAATTGCTTCTCTGCCCTCAAGCGGTGGTTTGTTTTGAGAATAGCTAACTGCATCTTCTGCATAGTACCCGATATTTTTCAATTCCCTGGAATTAAAAACTTCGGCAAACTCATTTTCTTTTGCTTGTATATCTATTTTAATTTGTTCTTTATCAATCACAGGTGCAACAGGTTCTTCCTTTTTTGAACCGCATGAGATCGCCACGATTATCACTAAAGAAAATAATAGGCATTTAAAAAGATTGTTTTTCATAATTGACAGAGTTTGAATTTACGTATCAGGCGTTTGATTGGAAGGTTAAAATTAGTAAAAAATCCGATTATCTGCAGTTTTTTACTTCACTCCCGTATTTGAAAAAAATAAGGTGTCTGTTGACTGATCTATAAATGATAGTCCTATCTCATCACAGAAGTGGTGCCTGTAAGTACCTGTTTTTCCTGGTAAGGAAGACGGAATGCAACATGGTACACGTATACACCGGCAGGTATGTCGGCATTTTCAAACTTGCCATCCCATGAAGCACGTGGATTGTCGGAGTTATAAAGCAGCTGTCCGTAGCGATTGTAAATTTCCATTGAAAATTCTTCAGGACCACATTCTCCAACCCAGGTGAATGTATCGTTTCGGCCATCGCCGTTAGGAGTAAATGCTGAAGGAAGATAAAAATGACAAGAATCGGCACAATCCAGCATTTGCATTTCCTTTTTCACTGTGACAAGGCCGCAACTCAATGTAGCTTCAAGTGTCACTACCACAGTTGCATTAGTATTGAACTTCACTTGAGGATCAGCCACATATTGATCAGCTGTTGCACCTCCAAAGTTCCAGTGTGCACTGATTAACGCTGAATCTGAAATCAGTTCAAATTGTACAGGGTCCTGAATACAACGGCCGGAATATGCGAAATCAGCTTCACAGAAACATGACAAATTGGTGATAGTTGCAGCTGCATCATCAGTACATCCGTTCGCATCGGTAACCATTACCACATACATTCCTGAATCATAAACAGCAGTATAATTAGCAACCGGGTTTCCATTCATGGTATATGTTGCAGTGAGGCCCGTTACCGGGAAAACAGCACTCAGGTCTACTGTCTGCCAGGAGCATAATGCCAACGACTGATCAGTGCCTAATGAAGGTCCGGTATTCGTATTAATTGTGACAAGTGCAGTATCCATACATCCATAACTATTGACAACTGCAAGCTGAATAATTCCTGCCACAGAAACTGAAGTAGGATCAGGAATTGCAATTCCTCCCTGTGTCCAGGAAGCAGTAAGTCCGGATAAATTGTAAAGCAAAGTAATATTGGTTGTAGTTCCACTACAAATCACTGACAACTGATCGGCACCAAGATCGGGTGTCGGATTAAATGTAAGAGTTGCATTGCCACCAACAGTACAGCCTGCAGGGTTAGTAACGGTGATAGAATACACGCCACCGGTTGTAATTTGAGTAGGGTCCGCAACCGGATTACCTGAATTGGTCCAGATGGAAGTGTTGCCTGAAGTATTGAAAATTGTGCTCAGATCAATAGTAACTCCATCACACACTGTCAAAGTTTGATCAGGACCTATTACCGGATTTGTCAACACATTAATATTGGCCATTGCTGAATCGTAGCATCCCGAGGCATCGGTAGCCACAATTGAATAGGATCCTGCAGCATTAACATTGGTAGGATCAGCAACAGGTGAACCTGAATTTGTCCAGGAAGCGGTAAGACCTGCAGTGTTAAATAATGCAGTGAGATCCACAGAATTTCCATCACAAATTGAAACTATCTGATCTGTTCCAAGAGCAGGTGCTGCCAGCACATCAAGTGTAAAAGTTGCCACATCAGTGCATCCCGCAGCTGAAGTGACCAGAAGGGAATATACTCCTGCCGTTGATACAGCAGTAGTGTTGAGTACGGGATTGCCCGAAATGGTCCAGGCAGCTGTAAGTCCAGTAGTCACATATTGTGCAGTCAGATCAATTGAATTATTGGAACAGATTATTTGTGAAAGATCTGGTCCCAGTGCTGGAGATGGTTGCACTGCAAGCGTGACTTCAGCAGTATCAGTACAGCCTGATGTTGTAGTAACAATCAGCGTATATACACCAGCCGTTATAGCGGATGCAGGTGTGGCAAAGGGCGTACCTGAAAAATACCAGGAAGGTGTGTTGCCTCCTGTGGTAAATAGTGTTGTCAAATCCGACGGCACTCCACTGCATGTGGAAGCGTTTTGATCGACTCCAAGATTCGGATACTGGGATACATTAAGTATTACTTCTGCGGAATCGGTGCATCCACCCGCGCTTGTGGCTACCAGCAAGTAATTTCCATTAGCAGAAACTGAGACTGGATTTACAACAGGCGATCCGTTAAAATACCATGAAGCTGTCAAACCAGATGTGTTGAATAACGGCGTGAGGTCATACGTTCCTGTTATGCAATCGTTGATGGTTTGGTCCGCTCCAAGTACCGGAGCAGGCTGCACTGCAAGATTGACAATAGCTGTATCTGTGCAACCGGATGCAGATGTTACAATCAATGTATACATACCATTTGTAACAGCAGCAGCAGGAGTACTGAATGGTGATCCACTATAATACCATGCAGGGGTATTGGAACCCGTACTGTAAAGTGAAGTCAAATCAAAAGGAACTCCACTGCAGGTAGATACAATCTGGTTGGCTCCGAGAACAGGATTCTGCAAAACGTTGAGCGTAACCAAAACCGTATCGATGCAACCACCTGATGTAGTTGCCACGAGCATGTAGTTTCCATTCACTGAAACTGCAGCAGGGTTTGCAACCGGAGATCCATTAAAATACCATGCAGTTGTAAACCCAGTAGTGTTGTATAACGGCGTGAGGTCATATGTTCCTGTGATACACCCCGTAACTGTTTGATCTGTTCCCAGTGCAGCTGAAGCAGAATAAGCCACTGTGATAGAAGATGAGTCAACACAGCCGCTTGCATTTGTTGCAACAAGCATATAACTTCCTGACATGGTCGCTGCTGTTGGCAGTCCGATAGGAACAGGATTTGATCCGTAATACCAGATTACCATCATTCCGGCCGTGTTGTAATTTGCAGTCAGATCAATTGTACCGCCCATGCAAAGTGTTACAAACTGATTACCTCCCAAAAATGAAGAGGCTGTCGTTGTTATTGTAACTTCTGCTGTATCTATACAACCTCCCGCATCAGATGCAACAAGTGTGTAAACCCCGTTTCCCGAAGCATTAGCCGGGTTAGCAAAAGGGCTTCCTCCATAATACCAGTTCGCTGTCAATCCAGCAGTATTATAAAGTGAAGTAAGATCAGTTACACTTCCAGTACATGCATTTACCGATTGATCAATTCCAAGATTAATGCCGGGAGAAATGTTAAGTGTGACCAAAGCTGTGTCATTACAGTTTCCGGATGACTGGCCGACTAACTGATATACTCCCGGTGTGGTGGCAGCGCTGACAGCTGCACCACTAATTGGCAATCCGTTAAATGACCACTCAGGTATCAGACCGGCAAGGTTAAACAGAGAACCCAAATTAACAGGCAGCCCATTACATGTATTCACTATCTGGTCAGACCCTAAAGCTAATTGTGGAATAGTGTAGATTGTGAAGTAGGCATTATACCAGCAATTCGACCACATATCATACCCTTCAACCATAAAAGTTCCTGGGCCAATTACAGCGGAGGGGTCTGGAACAGGCGTTCCACCCCACATCTGATCATAAATAGTAAATGTATAACCTGAGAATAATGAATTATAAAATCCGAGAATGTCAACAGGTTCTCCTGCGCATACTGTAGCTTGATTGTCAGGAATAAACCCCCAACAAGGAGGTGGAGGCGGAGAACTAAAGTCGATTACGAATCCCCCTGAACCTCCGGAGTTTCCATCAAACCATCCTGCAGTCCACGGTCCGCCCGGACCGGGTCCTCCTGCGGAGCATGCGGTGTCAATCACTGTAATTGTCCATGTGCCATCCCCATTTTCATAATCGAAAATACTGAAAGGCCCTCCCTCGGCAGTCCAATTCCCTGTAAACGGGGCTGATCCGGTTGTGATACTTGGATACCAATTATAAAAAAATGTGCAAGAGGTATAATTAGCTCCTCCCGCACCATTAAAAGCTGATAACAAAAGTGTGGTTCCTTGAGGTGAAGTAAGAGTTATCTTTAGTGTTTGAGGGTGGTTACTGGTTATATTAATTTCCAGTTGCTGAAGTGTAAAATACCACCAGGCATTGCCTGGAGGATAAAGTTGTCCAACACCAGTCACATTGGCGGTGAAATAACTCGTATCACACATGGGGATTGCGCCACTCGTAAAAGGAAAAGTATAAGGTTGCGCAACACTCACTCCGGAAATTCCTGAAATCAAAAGGGCAACAAATATGAGAGGGCGTAAAGTTTTTAGCATTGGCTGTACCGGAATAGGATGCAGTGCATGAAATCACAAATACATAAGTAAAGCTATAAAATAAATGAATGCGAATACATAACCATTCATCAAAAAAATTGGGTGTTTCACCCCTGAAATTCAGTATTTTGATGCAAAAAGGCTGAAATTCCGACAATTTTAATCCATTCCGGGGTAAAATCTGTTCCTCTAGTTAATTTTCCTGGCAATAGGAATATACTTCTGTGTTCCAGGGTGGAAAGTAGACCAGCTATGCCAGAACTCCTGGTATGCATTAATCTGTTTTAGCTGACCGGACGAGGGTGGCAATCCCACACCTGCAAAATTGTAAATCTGGCCGTCGGAATAAAGTATATCGTTGCTCACTGTAAACAATGAATTAACCGGTCGCTCAAATGCAGCGAAAGATTGTCCATCTGTGGATAGCACTAAAAATATTGGAGTGTTTCCAATTACATCATTAATAATTTTTTCATTTTTCAAATCATTCCAATCATATGCCTTACTGGAATTTCCTAATTCAATTCCTACAACCCATGATTTAGGATTCCAGGACGAGCTATCAGTTCCGGTCAGACTGCTTTTGCTTTTGCCTTTTTCAAATTTTCCTAACGAATCATATTCCGATAAAAATGTTTGATCAGGCTGCATCACTGAACCGTTCGGATATAAATCAAACCATTTTGAAACCGTCAATTGTTTAAATGATAATTCTTTTAATCTCATCCCTTTTAATTCACCGGCAACAGATTCACCGTTCGATTGTCGCCACCAGCTACCTGTATGTTCATCTTCAAACATTGCATTGAAATGATCCATCCCTACCAGCCTGAATGTTTCAATATTTCCGTTCACAACAGGTTCGTAAACACGCCCTGTACGACAAACACTGCAATAGGTAACCATTACTTGCTTTCCTCCTATGTTATCCCTGACCTGGTGATGGTATGCAAGCGCTGCTATCGGGTAAGCTTTTGCTTCTCCGTTGTTTTCAACGCCTATCACAAGTCTGTCAGAAGGAATCTGGTTTTCATCCTTCGTTTTCATGACAACATTTTGTGACTGCAAAAACATTTTATCTGCACTCATCTGAAAATTAAACAATCCAATAATTGTTGAGGTGAGCAGTAGTGCTGTTACAGGCAGCCATTTTCTTTTTGTGCGGAAAGCGGCATCAAATCCCACTACCACCATTATGGTAAATAACACTCTGAAAATCCAGCGCCATGAATATAAAAAATACGCCAGGTCAATACTGTTAATTTCCTGGCTGCCGGGCATCGGCATGATGAAAAACACATTTCCTATTTCGAAAAGTGAAAGCCCGGCCAGGCCGATGTAAAATAATTTCTTCATACTATCCTGAACAATTTTAAACCCCAAAGATATGGAGTATTTAATGAAATCAGGATGGTGTCCTTCTTGAAGTCATGATTTTCCCGCCAAGGTAACCCATTGGAATGTAAGCTAATGTTAAATCCAAAATTGTAAACCAGATTGGAGAAGGTAAATCCATAACAGCCATTATTCCACCTATGAGAAACCAGGCGCTGATCCCTAATGCAATCCACATTTTATGAGTAATAGCAATTCCTGCACCAACTACAGCTCCTAAAAGAGAACCCAGAGCATGAGCCAAAAACGGCATTATAAAATGTTTTGGTTCCATTAAATGCATAGATGCCTGTAGGCCTTCCATTGATTTAAAGTCGGCTCCTTCCGGAAACGGAATTACAAAATTACTGATCATAATAATTCCCATGTTCAGGCATCCACCAATGAGGACTCCTCCAATGACTGCTAAAATATTTCTGACTACCGGGCTCATAACTTAAAATAATTTATTGGATTAAATAAAAAACTAGTTTTCATTTGCTTGTATGATTATAGCAATGATAATAATAAAATCTGAGTTTAGGAAATAGGTCCGTTCAAGCTCTTTTTATTCAGTTGTATGAAAAATGAATTCGAAAGTCAGGGCTGAAGCCCGGCTTTTTTGTTTCGCTTAACCCCCGCTCTGAAGAGCGGGGTTACAAGTGGACTGTACAGGAAACTTTTTCGTAAATGTTATCAACGATAAAAAATGTATTTCCATGTAGATAAAATTCCAATGAGTAATCCTTTTGTAACCCCACCTTGAAGGGTGGGGATTATGTGGCCCTTCAAGTTCCGGGCTTTAGCCATGATTGAATGTTCAAATTTTCGAAAATATTTTGAAGCTAAATGTTGACTTTCAGTTTACAAACACTCGTTTGTGAACTGTTCCTTTTTCAGTTACCAATTGAATAAAAAAATTTCCTTGCGGGAATGTTTTAACAGGAATCACAATTTGATTTGATTCCGGATTCATTGTTAAAACCACTGAACCGCGGATATCCGAAATGGTGATTTCTGAAATGCTGCTGCCTGTTGAATTAATATGAATTTCTTCAGTAGCCGGATTGGGGAAAACATGTATGCCATACCCGTTATCAAATTCATTCAGGCCTATAAGCGCAGGATCCACAACTACAGAATCTGATACAGTTGCAAATGAAACTGATTGTTCCTCAAGAGTAATTCCGGTAACATTGGAAGGAGTAACTGTCAAAGTTGATATAGTATTAATTGAAGTCGATGCTACCAGATGCAATCTGCCAATGATGCCATAAATATTAACTACATTATTGTGATCAATTCGTGTAATTGCTGTTTCCAATCTTCCTGCTCCGGCGAAATATTTCCCAAACGATTGCATATTTGTTCCGTGTATTCCTAAAACTGATGGTGACCACGTAACAGATGTTTGGGATGCATCCACAAGCGATGAATCAAAATTGAAACTCAAAGCAATTCCATACAAACTATCAAGTGGTGTGGATGAGTCCGCAAGGTAAATATCAAAATCTATTGCAGAACCTGGCGCAATAGAATCGGTGTTTGCAATCATTTTAATTTGAGAAACTGCAACTGCAGAAACAGGATTGCTCGTCCGAAGCGGATGTGTTTGACCATAATTAAGGCTTATAGCTAACGTATCGCTCATATTTATAATACCATCACCATTACAATCAGCATGTTTGTAATTTATAGCGGAGCCGAAATTGTAAATCCAGGCACCTGAAGTTTGACCCGTCCAGTTATTGGTTGCACCCACCCTAGTCAATCCTGTAGCTCCATAAGATAAACCAGTCCATAAAAAGTCCGTGTTGTCAACTATTAAATTATAATCACAGTCTCCGGGCCATACCAGGCTGCTTGATTGTGTGTTATAAATTGTCAGGCCGGAGGAAGCAGGACTGGTTCCATCTGTACAACCAAAATCTTTTTTTACAGAATAAGTATTGGATGCGATATCGAATTCGAAAAGAATTCCTTTTTCATTATTTCCTGCGGTTTCATGCATCCCTAAAATTTTTCCTCCTGATACCTGAATTAATTTCCCGGGAGTATATTTTGAAATGCCGGCAGCAGAAAAATCAACAAGTTTGGTTATAACCTGTGACGTGGTATCAAATGAATAAATACAGCCTTGTCCACTGGTACCGCCTGACGATCTCATTCCATAAATCAACCCATTTGAAGCAGCCAACAGGCTACCATTTCCTTTACCCATTGCAGTTGTGAAATCATTCAATTTAACAGTAGTTCCGGAAACTATGTCGTGATGAAAAATTAATCCATTCAGATTTGCTCCTCCGGAATTAGTAACTCCATAAATTCTACCTGGTGACAATTCAGAAAGTATACAATTAGGATTAGCACCATTGGTATTGTCAAAATCAAAAAGTTTGACAAGAGTATTTGTTGCAATATCATAGGAGAATAATGTCCCTACGTTATTTGTTCCACCACTTCTGCACACGCCATATAATTTACCATCAGTCGCCTGAATTAATCCGGGACCAGGATTTGCACCGGTGCTACCAGATGCAAAACTTGCATTTAATGTAATGGCATAGGTAATGAGATCCTTTTCAAAAATCGCACCTTCGGAATTTGAACCACCATCAGAGGTTACCCCATATAATTTCCCGTTGGAGGCAGCACACAATTCCGTCAGCATAGGAGGCGCACCGGATTCAACCGAATATCCGCCATTTGCGTTAGTTAAACCTGGCCAGAAGACACTGGAGATACCACTTATTGGATCAATTTGATACACATCACCCACATTTTGAAAACCTCCGTATTGCATGAGTCCATATAATTTATTATCCTGGCCTACTGTAAGTGCAGCTGCAGGACATATTCCAAAAATTGAAGTATTTAAATCAACGGGTACACTCCAATTATTAGTGATGTAATCAAACAGGATCATATTTCCTACATGCATTTGACCTCCGGATTGGGTGAGTCCATATAAAATACTATCAGGCCCTAGCACTAAACTTCCGGTAGGATAATATCCGTTCGTACCATCAAACTCTAATTTAGTTGTAGCGGTTTGAGTGATCGGATTATATTCAAAAATTACTCCTGCAGAATTTGCTCCTCCATCAGAAGTCATTCCATACAAATTACCATTTGGCGTTTCACAAACAACTCCAAACCATGGAAAATCACCAACGGAGGGTGTCGAACCGAAATTGATTCGTGTAGCAATAGAATTAGCTATTGGGTCGTATTCAAATAATGTTCCATGCTGTCCGGTACCTGCTTCGTTAGTCATTCCATAAATAAGACCGGAAGAAGCTTGCATCAATGAACCATATGGATATCGTCCTGTCAAATTGGTCAAATCTATTTTCTTCGTGAATGTAGATGTGGCAATATCAAATTCGAAAATAACGCCATAACCATTTAATCCACCGTTTGCAGTCATACCATAGAGTAATCCGTTTGTAGCCTGAATCAATTCTCCCCAGGGTTCAACTCCATCGAGACCGGATGCCGGAAATTCATAAATCTTAACCGGTGTTCCTACTGCGAGATCATACTCATAAATAACTCCATATCCTGCAGTGCCTCCGCTTCCTAATCCATAAAATTTACCATTTGTAGCTTCAATTATGCCTCCTGCAAAATCACATCCGAAATCCAAACCTGCAAAATCCGTTAGCACAATAAAACTTTGATTTGTCGGATCATATTCAAACAAAGTACCTAAACCATTACTTCCACCTGCAGATGTAGCTCCATATAATTTTCCATTTGAACCTTGAATAGGTTGTCCGTGTGGTTCACCACCCATAGTGTTTAAATCAAAATCGATTAATACTGAATAATAGGTGAAATTCAAATCATATGAAAACAAATTCCCATATCCACATTGTCCTCCGGAGCTATTGTAACCATACAATTTATTATTGGAAGCTCTCAATAAACCACCATAAGGTTGCTTTCCGGGAGTGGTACTTGAAAAAATATTGATTGTTTGAAAATTGCTGCCATCATAGTTGGTTTTGAAAACAGTACCGAGGCCGTCATCTCCACCGGTTGAAGTAGTTCCCCACAACTCAATTTGGGAAAATGTCGGAATTGAAATTGAAATTCCAATTGTTACTGCAAGAAAGAAAGTGGTTAAAGTTTTCATCTGATTTATATGTTAGAAGCAATAATAAGAATAAAATGTGACTTTTGGAATGAGTAATTTGAGCTTTTTCACAAACAGGACTTGAGTATACAGTTTATTTTGTGGAAATTATGATGTATCCGAAAGTCAGGGCTGAAGCCCGGTTTTCTATACTTACATTATCCCCCACCCTGAAGGGTGGGGTTACAAGGGGAGTGTACAGGAAATTTTTTTGAAAATATTAGGCACAACGACCAGTCTGTTTAGTTAATTCATTGAAAAGGAGAATTTGATTTTGTATTTCTTTAGTACTTTAAAATGAAATATGTAACTTTCGTTTTCGGACCCGCTCTGCGGTAAAGGCCGGGACATTTTATGTAAATTTATGAGGAACCACAATAGGATTCAATTTTTCTTGTTTTTCATGTTAGCGACTTTATTAGGTTGCCAAAGGGAACAATATAAACCAAATATTGAAAAGGCAATTTCCGATTTGACTGATAAATTCACACAATTACCCAAAGGCAAAACCAATCCGGCAGATTTTTATAAACTCACAAGGACCGTATTTATAGGTGAAAAAAATATTCAACTTCAACTTCGGTCAGCACCCGACAGTATCAATGATCGACAGCAAATAATAATTATCATAAATCCTGAAGGACAGTATTATACAATTCCATTTTTCTCCAATACATTTAGAGACTTTTGGAAATTTGAATTTGACAATCAAATACCAACTGTGGAAAGCACCAAAACTACTTTTGAAAGAGAATTTACCACAGCGCTTGATGCATTAAATCTCAACGACACTCTAGGGACCGGTGTGCAAATATTGCATGAGATATTAATCTCATTGATAAATTGCGAAAAGATATCAGAAAATGACAGCTCTCATTTTACGCGAATTTCCCCTACAAACAATATAGACTTACCTCAAGAGAATTTTGACAGTTGTTATGCAAGATATCATAGAAATTTTGAAGCAATTAAAAAGGAGTTACATCCCAGTGAATATTATTTTAATTACAATGCTTATTGGGATAAACAAAACAAGAGAATTTATCAATTAAATACTCAAAAGATAAGACGAGGTAAAAAGTTTGAATTGGAAATGAAAGTGTACCGTCAGGACTGTGTGGTTCACTTAATAACAATGTAGAAATGTCCTTTTAAAGACTTAAATCATTGCTGACTGTGAAACCTAAACTTTTCGTATTGACATTACTATTATTGGTAAGTTGTAGGACGACTAACAAGATTGTGGTTGGTGGTGACTGGATTGGATATGATTATTCATACTTCTGTCCTTGTTACCGTTTCGGTGAGAATGGTGAAAAAGCTGAACAATTAAATATTTTTGGTACTAACCACCTTACCCTTGCAAATGTGGAGTACAAACATGCATTGTCTGAAGCAAGAAAATTCATTGAAGAAAGGGGTGGAAAAACTTTCTTAGATGCGGTTTTATTTATTGACATTGATATTACTTTTAAAGACAGCGTTGAAAATTTCAAAAACAAAAGACCGTTATATGACTTAGATAAATGCGGACAAACAAAGTATTACTTAAGATTTCTGTTTAAGCCATGTAAAAAAGTAGAATATCGATTTGGAATTGCCTTGACCGATGATTATAAAGTCATTTCCAAACTTCAATTTCCAATTGAGAAAAATAGCCCTGAATTTTCAAAAATAATTAGTCCTACAAATGCTTTACATATTGCCAACAACACTCACAAAAACATATTAAGGCCTTTGGAGAGTATAGAATTAATTTATGATGAACAACTAAATTACTTTATTTGGGAAATTGAAAGTGAAGGAAAAATTAATAACAATCCAACTGTATATGAAACAGGATTTGTTGAAATAAATGCCACGAGTGGACAAATAACAGGAAGCGGAATCAGAAAAGGTCGGATAATAATTCAACCATCTTTCTAATTCGGGTGAGAGAAAGCAATACTGTATTACACTGATTGATTTCGCACAAAAATATTGCTTGCTTTGAGCATTATTCTAAACGCATGTATAAAAACAAAAAAACCCGGCCACTTAGGATGGCCGGGTTCGGAACAAAGACAATCAACACTATAATCTTAAGGAAACTTCTAAAGCATTTTAATTTTGTTGGATCGGTTGCAGTTTGGTAACTTCATTAGTTTTTCCAATCCTGTGTACAATCAATATTTGAGGAGTGAACTCACGAACCCATTCCTGGTTGAATTCTTCTGCTTGTTTTTCCAGCAGCATTTGACCGCTTACAGAATACACCCTGAAAATTTTGGTGCCTTCTTCGGCAGTGAAAGAAGTAGAAAGCCTGTTTCCTGTGCTTGCTGCAATACCAATCAAGCTTGGCAATCCTGAGCAAAATACTTTTCCGTTGATTACAGGGTTCGTAGATACTGAATAAGAATATCCCGGGGTCAGCATGCTGGCTGGTGCCTTCCTGCTGCCTGGAGCTGTTATGTATTCAATTGAATTGGATGGATTATTCACTTCTGTGAATGTCATTAAGTAGGAAACAGGGTACATATATTCTGTTACAAGTCCTGCAGGAATGGAATCGTTTGTTTTAATATCCATTTTGCCCTGGTAAAATTGTCCTACACCATTTGGCCTGCGGATGGCGCGCAACATAACTGTTTGTGATTTTACAGTACATACATTGTTAATGGTTGCGGTATAAAAAACACTCATTGTATCAAGACCTGGAGTTCCGGGTGTAACCAAATTCATGCGCCTTTGGAAAAAAACTCCGGTTGTGCCATTACTCCATACTATGTTATCATAATTATAACCACCTATTGCTGCCAGCTTCACTGTATCGCCTTTACAAACCCATAAATCAGTAAGTGCTGCTATTTGAGGAGCTGGAAGTACAGTGTAAGTGGCGCTCTTGGTATGCGTAATCAAATTGTTTGAGTTTCCAAGATAACCAGTTACTGTGAGCGTATACGTTCCTGAGGAGGCAATCTCAATTTCCGGAGAAGTTTCACCGGTACTCCATAAATAGGAAACAGGGTTAAAACTATTTCCGCTGATGTGAAGTGAAATAGTCATGGGATTACAAACATCGCCACTAACTGGTTCAAGCCTTACGTTATTTTGTGCGAAGGCGCTTGCGGTGGCGAATAATAGCAGTAATGCAGAAGTAAAGTATTTAGTCATAGATTTTAGTATGTGTTTAGTCCGGGAATTCTACCAATATGTTGCCACGTTTAGACTGTTCAATCGCTTTTGTGACTAACAGCGAGGGATTCAGGGTGAATCCACAAAAAAATTTGATTAACAGACTAATTCACAAATCTGTGATACAGGCGAAAAGCAACATGATTCGGAGTTGTAGATTTACAGCCATTTGTCAAATTTCTAACCAATTGAGTCTATAAGTACCATATAAATGAATTTTCCTTTTAATTATATAGTTCTGTAATTCAATATGTTATGAGCGTAAAAGAAGAGCCCTTCCTTACTTCAAAATGAAATTATTATCCAAAATTGGATCCTCTTTGACTTCATTAGGAAAAATAATGAGCTGACGCCTTTCTAACGGTTTCGGGTATTTTAAAATCTGAAAATTGCATTTTGATTACCTGATGATTATTCCGCTACATATCATTTTGGTCACCACATTATGCAGTAATTGTGGTCAGGATGGTATCGGTTTATTTTCTTAATTTTCCATTTCTAAATCCACTTCCTTAATGAAACATTTTAAGTCCGGCATTTCAATTTTAATATTTCTGTGTTGTAACTATGCCGGATTTTCACAAAACATTTTTGATAAATATTTTCTTAATGAAACTCTTCGCGTAGATTATTCCCACACCGGTGATGCACATTCTGAAACTGAAGCTGTGACAAACACCTACAGATATGGAACCTGGGCCGGCAGCCTGGTAAACTTAATTGATACTTTAAATTTCGGAACTTATTATTACAAGGTGCTGGATAAGAAATCCGGAATATTGATTTATTCAAAGGGCTTTGACAGTTACTTCAAAGAATATCAAACCAGCACTCCGGCAATTAAAGGAGTGGTAAAAACTTTTTACGAATCCGCTATCCTGCCTTTCCCAAAAAATAAAATTATTATTACTCTTGAAAAACGGGACAAACAAAATCTGTTTCATGAAATCTGGAGAACCGAGGTAGATCCTGCGGACAGCAAAATAATCAAACAAGTCGCAAGAGATACTAATATTGAAGTGGTAGAAATCCTCAATAACGGTGATGTGCATAAGAAGATTGATATTGCCATTATCGCAGAAGGATATACTACTAAAGAACGAAAAAAATTTGAAGCTGACCTGAAGCGATCTTCTGAAGTGTTTTTCAAAGCAGAACCACTTGCATCACATAAGAGCAGTTTTAATATCAGAGGTGTTTTCAAACCTTCTGAGGAAAGCGGTGTGGATGAACCGGGAGCAGGAATTTTTAAGAACACAGCTGTAAGTGCGTCCTTTGATGCACTGGGATCGGAACGGTATCTCCTTACCGAGGATAATACTGCATTGCGTGACATTGCTTCACAAGCACCTTATGATGCCATTTACATTATGGTAAACGGCAGCCGTTACGGAGGTGGTGGTATTTACAATTTGTATTGTGTATACACAGCAGACAATTTCAATTCAACTTACCTTATGGTTCATGAATTCGGACATTCCTTTTTCGGTTTGGCAGATGAATATTATACTTCGTCTACAGCTTACAACGATTTCTACACCCCTGAGGTGGAGCCCAGCGAACCTAACATTACTGCATTAAAGGATCCTGCCAATATTAAATGGAAACATTTATTGAGTCCGGGTATCGAAATTCCAACTCCATGGGAGAAATCACAATATGATTCCACCGACATTGCCTGGCTTAAAATCAGGGAAGATATGAATGCGGAAATTACAGCACTTAAAAAAAATAAAGCCCCTGCTGAAGAAATTGCGGCAGCAAAAGCCAGATATGATAAAGCAAGCGGTGATAGAATAAAACAAAGAGAGCAATTTTTAGATCAAAGCAAATTTTCCGGAAAAGTAGGTGCGTTCGAAGGAGCCGGTTATGCAACGAAAGGATTGTACAGGGGTTCGGTGAATTGTATCATGTTCACCCAGGCAGAATATTTTTGTCCCGTTTGCCGGGATGCCATGACGAAAATGATTGATTGGTATTCGAAATGATTTAGAGAAACTATTTCGCAGAATTCAATTCTCGATTTTGCATTGCCTTTTTCATAAATTCATTTGCAAAGTTTGTAACTGCATTCCAGTCGGTAAATTCATGATCTTTGGAAGTGTCAGTTGTTTGCCCTTCGCGTTTTGAAATCATTTTCATGATAAGGCGTTTGAAAAAATCATATTCTGTATATTTCAATGCACCCGCAATTTGAACCGACATCAAAGGATTCCAACCGGTTTGCATTAAGAAATCATTTTTTATTTTATCGGCTTCCCGATGTTCTTCTTCCATACCGGATGCCACTGCAAGGCACACAGAAAAAAATGCACCCGGAATTTTATTCAACACATTTACATTCCTGGAAATATAGTGCGTCAACGCCGATTGATATTTGTGTATGTGTATTGAACTTCCAATCAAAACTGCATCATAACCATCAGGGGCAGGTGGCTCTATAGTTGCATCAGCAAGTTCAACAGTATGACCTGCTTTCAAATAAATATTTTCAATAAACCGGGAGATCTTTCGGGTTTGACCTTCCGTTGTTCCATAAACAATCAGGATTTTCATTTTTTTATTCAAAGTAAAACACCTTTGAAGTTCCTGACAATGACATTTATCATCCGGTAACGGGGTAATTGATAGTTCCGTAATTCTGGGATGAAAAAATTCAAAATCCAAGTTATAATTGATAAAATGCTAAAAATCGCCTCCAGCTAACGGAATAATTGTCTTCAAAATGTAATTTCATCCCTGAAAAGGCGACCAAACTGAGTGAAAATCACGCTTTAAGCACCGTCATAAGGGCTTTTTAATTATTTTTGCACCCGTAAATTACACACAATCCCCCTCCCCTTACTAATGAAGAAATTTCTAATCCTTGCAATTTTTATGTTCAGTCTTGTAGCAGCCAAATCCCAAACTTTTTTCGGGACGGGTGGAACTATTACAGATAATGGTCCTGCTGTTTATTTCCCTGTAAATGTGAGTGGACTATCAACAACTGTTATTGACAGCGTTTTTGGTGTGGAATCAGTTTGTATCAATATCAGCCACAACAATGACTATCATTTGACTATTCAGTTGGTAGCACCTGATGGTACTACTGTTGACTTGTCGATGAACAATGGTGGAACCGGAAATAATTATACGAACACCTGCTTTACAGGAACTGCCATTTCACTTATCTCTGCAGGGAGTGCTCCTTTTTCAGGAAGTTACAGGGCACAGGGTGACCTCAGCAACGTGAACAATGGTCAGAACGGAAACGGTACCTGGCAATTGAAAGTTCAGGATCATAATCCTGGCTCCACAGGATCAGTTACAAACTGGAGAATTACTTTCAGCAACACACCGGCTCTTCCATTTAGTTTTTCTTCAAACCTGCCAATTGTTATTTTGAATACAAATGGCCAGACTATAGTCGACGATCCGAAAATCATTTCTCATATGGGAATTATCGACAATGGTCCCGGTGTAAGAAATTATATGACGGATACATACAATGATTACGATGGAAATATCGCAATCGAAATTCGTGGAAGCTGGTCGCAGACATTTCCACAAAAGCAATACGGATTTGAAACACTTAATTCGCAAAACATAGAAACCGATACTATGGTGCTTGGAATGCCTGCACAAAGTGACTGGGTGTTGTACGCGCCTTACAATGATAAAACCTGTATGCGAAATGTGCTTGCATATGACATTGCAAATAAAACCGGACACTATGCTTCACGCACACGTTTTTGTGAATTGATAATCAACAACGATTACAAAGGAATTTATGTAATGGAAGAAAAAGTGAAACGCGATTCAAACCGTGTGGATATTTCCAAATTACTTCCAACTGATGTAACCGGTGATGATTTAACAGGAGGATATATAATTAAAATTGACAAGCCCATTGGTGGAAGCACTCCGGGATGGTATTCAAATTATGATGGTATTCCGGGAACACCTATTCGTTTCCAATATGAATATCCTTCTGATGGTGATATCGTTTTGCAGCAACAAAACTATATACAAGCGTATGTTGATTCCTTCGAAAATGCATTGAACTCCGCGTGGTTTGCAAATCCTGATAGTGGTTACCGAAAATTTATTGCTACAGGATCATTCATTGATTATTTCATCCTTAATGAAACAAGCAAAAATGTGGATGCATACCGAAACAGTACTTTCCTGTTTAAGAAAAAAATTACCAAGGGAAATCAATTGCACATCGGTCCGGCATGGGATTATAATATTGGATTCTGGAATGCGGATTATTGCCAGGGATATATGTCAACAGGCTGGCAATATCAATTCAATAATATTTGCGGAACGGCAGGCGACAACAATGTGCCATTCTGGTGGGGCAGATTTTTGCAGGATCCATCGTTTACTGCACAACTGCGTTGCCGTTGGGAAGAATTGCGTTTGACAGTATTGAACACCGATACGCTGATGAATGAAATTGATACTATGGCACTTTATCTTGATGAAGCAAAGGATCGTCATTTCACAAGATGGCCGGTTTTAGGAACAGTACTGTGGGCAAATCCTCAGCCTGTTGCTTCTGATTATGCAGGAGAAATCACAAACATGAAAAGCTGGATACAGGCAAGGCTGCTTTGGCTTGATGCGAATATCCCCGGGATTTGCACGACAGGTCTGACAGCTGAATCAGGAAATAATTCTCAGGTGAGAGTTTATCCTAATCCGTTTAAAAATGATTTTAGTGTGAGTTTTAATCTGGCGAAACAGGGTGATGTGAATTTTATTATTGTAGACCTTGCGGGAAGAATGGTAATGAATAAAACTCAATCGTTCAGTAATGCAGGTGCCAACGAATTGCAAATTCAAAATATAGATTTTACTCCAGGTGTTTATCTTTTAAAAATTCAAACACAGGACGCGGCTTATAATATGAAAATTGTAGCTCATTGATTTGAGTGGGCAAAACTAAATTTATATTGTCGGGTCTTAAAAAATAAACACGGAGGTACGGAGAACCACAGAGGACCACGGAGAAATAACAGTAAAGATGTAATTTTTAGTTCTCCACTTAAATATAGTCGTGGCGGAAAAAGGAACACGGAGGTGGTTCCTGAGCATGCCGAAGGACACTAAGGCACGGAGGACCACGGAGGGATTACATTAAAGTGAAATGAGTAGTTCTGTTGAGGATTTAGTTTAAATTTTACCTAATATTATACTTCGTTTTCAAAAATAAAGCACCTGTTCAGTAAAATTTGTATTTGACAATAATCACCTCTGTGTTCCTCTGTGCCTTAGTGCCTCCGTGTGAATAGCCTCTCCACCGACCCAATTATGAGAGAATTCCTTTGAACAAAATTTCTAGTTACACAACCTGATTTAATTTTTTACTACAACTCTGCATTGCTGTTGCCGAAATCGGGTTCGATGCTGCCGAATTCAAATTGCATTTCGTTGAGTTTTCGGTAAAGTCCGTTGTGGCTCATGAGTTCGGAATGAGTACCTGATTCTGTTACGATGCCTTTGTCGATCAGAATAATTTTATCGGCATTGCGGATGGTTGACAGGCGGTGCGCGATTACAAAAGATGTTCTTCCTTTCATCAGGTTCTCCAGAGCTTCCTGCACCAGTTGTTCGCTTTCACTATCAAGTGAAGAAGTTGCCTCATCAAGAATAAGGATTGCAGGATTTTTTAAGATGGCACGTGCAATTGCTATTCGTTGTCGTTGTCCGCCACTGAGCTTAATTCCTCTTTCACCTACTATGGTTTCATATTTCTCAGGGAATCTGTCGACAAACTCATGCGCATTGGCTTTTTTGGATGCTGACAAAATTTCCTCATCGGAAGCACCCGGTTTTCCATATGCAATATTTTCTTTGATACTTCCACCGAATAAAATTACGTCCTGTGGTACGAAAGCCATTTGCATTCGAAGTTGCGATAATGGAAAATCTAAAGATCGACGAGTATCAAAATAAATAGCACCATGAGTCGGTTCATAAAAACTGAGCAGCAATGATGCGATAGTACTTTTACCTGCGCCACTTGGTCCTACTATCGCAATTTGTTCCCCATTTTTTGCATCAAGCGAAACATCTTTCAGAACTGAAACATCTTTACGCCCGGGATAACTGAAGGCCACATTTTCAAAACGCACATTTCCATTCAAGTGATAACGAGGTTCCACCTCAGCCTGCACCAATTCCACATCTTCTCCTTCGCCTCGCAAAATTTCACGAATGCTTTCAGTGGCACCGAGTATTTTTTGAAGCTGACTGAACATATCCGCGAATCCTGCAAAAGTGCCTCCAACGAACATTGAAAAAATAACAAACATGGTTAAGGAGCCGATAGTAAGTTGTCCGGACTGGATCATTCCTGCACCAAACCACATTACAAATGCGATAGTTCCAAACACACTAAAAATCATAAACGAAACGAATGCTCCGCGATAACGTGCATTGGATATCGCAGTATCAACAACTGCATATATACTTTTTACATAACGTCCTATTTCATAAAATTCGCTGGTGAATGCTTTCACTACAGATATTCCCTGGAAAGTTTCCTGAACTATTGTACCGCTTTCTGCCAATTGATCCTGTGCTTTCCTTGCCATTTTGCGAATGCGTATTCCGAAAACAACTGCAAGTATTGCAATCACAGGAACAACCGAAAGCATCACCAAAGCAAGCTTGGCGCTAATCCAGAAAATAAATCCCAATCCTATTATTAGTGTAAAAATTCCACGCAGAAATTCAGCAAGTGTAAATGAAATAGCATCCTGGATTTGTGAAAGGTCAGAGGATATTCTGTTACTTAATTCCCCAACTCGTTTTTCAGTAAAAAAACTCATCGGCATGGTCAGTAATTTACTGTACACATCCTTTCGCATCCCCGCAAGGGATTTTTCACCTACTTCAGTTAATAAGTAAACTCTCATGAATGAAAAAACTGTTTGAATTCCCAACTGCAGAAAAATCAGCAACAGTGTAGTGTTCAAACTCCAGTGAATATCCTTGAGTCCGAAACCAAACTGAGCTCCTATACTTCCTGCATCTGCTCCCGGTAATGATGCACCGGGTGATGCAGCGTCAATCATTTTGCCAAGAAACAATGGGAATAAACTAGTGGTAAATGCCGAAAGTGCAATAAAAACCAGGCTAAGAATAAATTTGCCCCGATAAGGTTTTATGTATGTGAACAGGATCAGTGCCTGGCGAAAACTCTCTTTCGAAAGTTTCACTTTTTTCGGTTCTTCCTTCTGTGTTCCGTTGCTGCTATAACTGTTTCTGCCCCTTGCCATAAGAATTGTTGTTGTTGCAAAGCTATAATCCGCACATTGTTTTCCGGGTACAGAACGCCTTCACACGGCAAAGTTACCTATTAGTTGAAAGAATCAGGCCTGCAAAAGTGAATTTAAAAAGTTTCCACGATTCTGCGTTTGTCCTTATGCCACCAAAAAAAATCCTTCCCGGTGATACCGGAAAGGATTAAACAATTAAATCAATTCAGAGTTTAATCTCCTGGAATATTATTTTACAACAACAAGTCGCCCGGTTTTCTTCAGACTGCCGCTTTCGATAATGTTGTAAAAATAAACTCCGTTTCCTAATTCTTCTACAGAAATTTTTGAAGTTGGAACATTAGATGGAACAGTGAATTGTTTTACTTTTTGTCCTTCCATGTTCATGATTTCAACCTGGAGTTCATTTCCATTATTCAGTATATTTTCAATGTTGACTTCAGTAACAGCAGGATTCGGATACATCACCAATTCATCAATTGAAACCTCCGACATTCCTACATTTATCAATTCGTAAATTTCAACCGTTGCTGTTATTCCGGCATCTGTTGAACCACCGCCAAATAAAATTTTATTTCCAACTGAGGTAGATGCAGCCAGGTAACGGGGAATCATCAGTTGTGCTGCTGACCATGTGACGGTGGTAGTATCCAAAATATCCACTGTATTGTAAACCGGAGAGCCGCTTTGTCCGCATCCCCCTGCAAACATTACAAGGTTTCCGGTTGCGCCTGCATTTAACAATGTGCGGGCCTGTGACAACGAATCAATGCTCCATGTATTTGATGCTACATCATAAATATCCACACGATTACTCGGACCGGTTGCGCTCATTCCGCCTCCAATATATATTTTCCCGCCAAGGCCAACTGCAGCTGCTTCGGAACGTGCAACTGATAATGTAGCGGAAGTCCAAAGACCTGTAGTCACATCATACATTTGTACTGCATTGGAGAAACCTCCACCGACTTCAGCACCTCCTGCAAATAAAATAATATTTCCGGATGAAGCTCCAGCCACAGAATGGCGTTGAGAACTAAGTGTGGTAGCAGTCCAGAGTCCGGAAACTATATCATAAATATCTACCACATTACTGATAGTACCGGCTGACCAACTTTGTCCACCTGCAAAAACAATTTTTGTTCCTGCACCTGCTGCGCCAATATGTGAGCGAGGTGCACTGAGTGTTGAAGTAGTTTCCCATTGGTTGTTCGTGGTGTTGTAAATATCCACTCTGTCAAATACAGAAAGTATCCAGTCATTAGCACCGCCTGCAAATAAAATTTTAGTACCAGTTCCTGCTGCGGATAAATAGTTTCTGCTTTGAGAAAGACTTGAGGTGCCCCAAAAATTCACGGAATTCTGATAAATATCCACCGCATTGTAAGGATTGCTTGTGAACCCGATTCCTCCGCCAAAAAGCGCAACACTTCCAGCAGAAGCAGCAGCGAGGGAATACCTGCCATAACTTAATGTATCGATCGACCATTGCGCCGAAGCGGTTTTTGAGAAAACTGTTAATAGCACTAAACTAAAAACAAGTAAGATTTTTTTCATGTGATTTATTTTTTACAAATGTAATCATCGAATATTTAGAGGTGTGTCAAAAAACTACTACACAACGACGCATAATGAATGAATTTATCCAGATTAAATTTACAAAATACTTGTGAAAAATGCGGTTTGAAACTGAAGTTCTGGAAGAAAAAAAATCACTCAATAAATTGAAAATCTTTATTTGGAAATCGTGAGCATTTTACGAGTGAAACCGGGCAATTGAAAGGAATTACGATCATGTGACAAAAGTCCTTTGTTTTTACCCCTTTTTGGTTGTAAATTAGCGCTTTAAAACTGGGGGGAATGATGAAATGAGATGTTTGATATCGGTTCAGGCATCTTTTTTTATCGGTAATCCTCCCCTGATTGCTCATTATTACATTAAAAATCAACCCATTAACCTATAAACTAAATCTACCCATGAATCATCTGTATTCGAAGTTGCTCCTGGCAGCAGCAATTCTGCTCCCTCTTGGCATCTTTGCACAGTCCACTGCCATTCAAAACGAAAAGTGCGCGGCTCATTCCATGTTTCTTGAGCAAATGGCAGCCGACCCTAATTTCAGGATTGCTCAACAGAATCTGGAAGTTGAAACTCAACAATATGTAAATCAATACCTTGCAGATATCCAGACCGGGAATCAACGAAATGCATCTGTCGTTCGTATAATTCCTGTGGTTTTCCATATCATTCATGAAGGCGGTTCTGAAAATATTACAAGAGCACAGTGTCTTAATCAACTTGATTCGCTGAACAAGGACTATCGTCGCTTAAATGCCGATACTTCCGACACACCGGGCCCGTTTAAAGCTGCGTCAGGTGATGCTGAAATAGAATTCCGAATTGCAACACTTGATCCAAGTGGTAATTGTACCGATGGAGTAGTTAGAGTTATCAGCAACCTTACAAATTCTTCGACACCCCGCGATCTGGTTAAAGGATTAAGCTACTGGCCTAGCAATAAATATCTGAACATTTGGGTAGTAAGAAGTATCGCTGCCGGTGCAGGTACACCTGCTGGAAGTATTGTACTGGGATATGCACAATTTCCCGGAGGAGCTGCAGCTACTGATGGAGTGGTTCTTCGCTCGGATGTAGTTGGAAGTATTGGTACTGCCGGTCCAGCATTCAGTAACTGGGGACGTACAGCAACACACGAAGTTGGTCACTGGCTGAATCTCCGTCATATCTGGGGTGACGCTTCCTGCGGAAGTGATTTTGTAACCGACACACCAACTGCATTTGAAGCAAATGCAAATTGCCCTGTATTCCCGCATGTAACTTCCTGCGGCAATAGTCCATATGGCGAAATGTTTACCAACTATATGGATTACACTGATGGTTCATGTCAGGATCAGTTTTCTAACGGTCAGTGCGCACGTATGAATGCGACGTTAAGTGCTCCGACAAACGGAAGAAACAATCTCTGGACTTCGAATAACCTCATTGCCACCGGCACCACAGGGACACCTGGAGCGGTTTGTGTACCGGTTGCAGCATTTACAATTCCTGTACATACCATTTGTGAAGGAACCACTTTAAATTTCACTGATGGTTCATGGAACGGCACTCCTGATACATGGGCATGGGATTTCCCGGGTGGAACTCCGTCCTCATCTTCTTTACAGAATAATTCAATAACCTATAACACTGCAGGCACATACGATGTTTCACTTACTGTTACCAATGCAGCCGGTTCTGATACACATACTGAAACTGCAACCATAATAGTCATGCCTGCTATAGGACAATATTATTTACCATATTATGAAGACTTTGAAACAACCACTTTCCCGGGAACCGAATGGGTGGTGGAAAATGAATCCGGAAATACATGGGTTCAAACTACCAATGCTGCACACGGTGGAGCCAAATCCGTTTATGTGAACAATTATGTTGGAAACACTTCACAAACAACCGATGTGTTTTATACTCCGACTTACAACCTTACAAACATTTCAGGCGCCAACCTTACATTCTGGCTTGCCTTTGCAGCACGCACAACCTCCTCAACAGATCAGTTGAAAGTCTGGGCATCCACAAACTGCGGTCAGTTATGGAATATACGTTACAACAAAACCGGAACTGTACTTTCCACAGCAGGAATAATCACATCTAATTTCGTTCCAACTGCTGCACAGTGGCGTAATGAAAACGTGAACATAGCAAGTTCCTCTTACAACAATGCGGAGAATGTCAGATTTAAATTTGATTACCTGCAAAGCAATGGTAACAACATTTACATCGATGATCTGAATCTTACAGGAATTGTTGGATTTGATGAAGTGATGGAACAGGCGCTTGAGTTCAGCGTATATCCTAACCCAGTTATGAGCCAGGCATCAATTGACTTTACGCTTAATGACCGCCAGGCGGTGCAGATAGATGTAATTGATGTTATGGGTCGTGTTGTGAACCAGGTTGAAGAAACCACACTCGATGCAGGAGAATACCAGTACGAAGTGCCTGCAGGACTTGCAGCAGGATTGTATAGCATACGTCTCAATGTGAATGGTTATATAACTGTTCGTAAAGTAATCATCAACTGATTTCCCATTAATTCCTATCAAAAAAATTAACATAGCCGCTCACTGCAAGGTGATCGGCTATGTTACTGTATAATAAATGAAATCCAATACTAATCCCCTTATCCAAATTACCCTGATGAAAAAAATGTTCCTTGCCGGTATTCTATTCCTGGCTGGCCTAACTGCTACTTATGCCCAGCAGTATCGTACCTGCGACACTGATTCAATGGTTCATCACATGATGATGATTGATCAAAACTATGCGGTTAACCGCGAAGAGCTTGAGCAATTCACTGCCCAGTATATACAACAACAAAGTGCATCGAGAACATCCGGCGTAATCGTATATACCATACCGGTAGTGTTTCATGTGATCCACAATTATGGTTCTGAAAATATTTCAAAAGCCCAGATCCTGGATGCTATGGAAATTTTCAATAAATCATTCCAGAATCTCTGGGGCGACAGCATGACGGTTTGTTCAATATTCCGTCCGATCATTGCTGATGCACAGATCCAGTTTCGTCTTGCACAACTTGACCCGAACGGAAATTGCACCGATGGAATCACGCGTACCGTTTCCAGTTTCACTTATTCCGCAAACGATAACGTAAAAACTTTGATTGACTGGCCATCCAACAAATACTTCAACATCTGGGTAGTTGAAAATATCGCAAGTGGTGCTGCAGGTTATGCATACATGCCTGGTATCGCTGCAAATATTGACGGTGTGGTAATGCGCGCCGACTATGTAGGAAGTATCGGAACCAGCAATGGATCCAATTATTCAGAGCGCTCACTTTCACACGAAGCGGGTCACTGGTTGAACCTTTCACACACCTGGGGAGGCACCAACAACCCTGGGCTTCCGCAAAATTGCTCTGATGACGATTTTGTTCAGGATACACCAAACACAATTGGAGTTGCCAATTTCTCATGCGATACTACACAGGTAACCTGCAGCACAGTTGACAATGTTCAGAATTACATGGATTATGCAAGCTGTCATTATATGTTTACTGAAGGACAAAAACTTCGTATGCACGCAGCGTTAAATTCATCTGCAGGAAACAGGAATAATCTTCACACACAGGCAAACCTCATTGCCACAGGAACCAATGATGGTTTTGTGCCTACGCCTTGTAGTCCGGTAGCAGATTTCAATAAAGCCATTATATATATTTGCGCTGGAACTTCAGTTAATTTCACTGATTTGTCATGGCAAGCTGATCCTACTTCATGGCAATGGGATTTACCAGGTGGTTCACCATCGACTTCCACTGACCAGAACCCGGTAATCCAGTATAACACTCCTGGCGTATACGATGTAACCATGACAGCAACAAGTGCCGGTGGTTCTGATGACATCACTTCCACAGGAATGGTAGTAGTTAGTCCTGCCAATGGCACTTACGGAGTTCCTTATACCGAAGATTTTGAGAATACCGGTCCGATTCCTTCCAGTTATAACTGGCTTGTTTCAAATGTAACCGGAAATCCATGGACATTGAGTACGGTTGCTGCATACAGCGGAACACATTCAATGCGATTGGTGAATCACTCAGGAAATCCGAATGGAACTGTTGACGAATTTGTTACTCCAGGTTTTGACTTAACCAATATCATCAATGCCAACATGACATTCCGCCTTGCTTTTGCAGCGCGTTCAAGTGCATCCACCGATCAGCTTAAAGTTTTTGCAAGCAACAACTGTGGTCAGCAATGGAATATCCGTTACACAAAAACGGGATTGAATCTCTCCACTGCGGGAATTTTATCTGCCAGCTTCATTCCAACAGCTGCTCAGTGGAGGTTAGAAACTGTCACAATCAACGGCGCTTCTTACAACAATGAGCCGAATGTGCGCTTCAAATTCCAGTACAACCAAAACACCGGTAACAATATTTATATCGATGATATCAATGTAACTGGCACTTCTTCTGTAGGAATTAAGGATGTGGAATTCCTTGCTACAGTTTCTGTGTTTCCAAATCCTGCAAGTGAAATTTCCAATATTGATTTCAGTCTTTCAGAAGCTGCAAATATGATTATTGAAGTAACTGACCTTGCCGGACGTGTAGTTGAAAAAGTAGAACAAAATAAACTTGCTGCCGGTTCACATCATTATACATTCGGTGCAGGACTTACAGAAGGAATTTATTTTGTAAGATTCCAGGCCGACGAAAATGATTTCACCCGTAAAGTAATCTTCACCCGTTAATACTCCTAGTGTGAAAACCGCAATGTCAAAAGGTTTCTCAATTGCCACCAGTTATATCCTGTATGCCCCTCCTGCGAAAGTGTTCGAAGCACTTACGCAGGAAGGGATCATCGGGCAATGGTGCGATGGTGGCGGGAAAGTGGACAATAAAGTTGACGGGGATGTGGAGATGTTCGATGGCTGGGTAAAAGGCAAAGTAGTAGTATTTGATTCTCGCGGAAAAAAGCTAGCTTACACCTGGAAGCCTTCTGAATGGTCTGCTAAAACAGCGCCATCACTAGTGGAATTCACCCTCAAACCTCACGCTGCAGGAACCGAATTATTCGTAGAGCATTCTGGTTTCCCTTCACAGGAAGAAGCTGACAAGCATTTAGGTGGCTGGACTGATTATGTTTTTGAGCCGTTGAATGATTATATAACATCAATACTGTAATTTTTATCTCATAAAGTTTTCAAAAAAGCTTCGCTGAAAAGTGAAGCTTTTTTTTTGAAATTATTTGATGGTTTATTGTCCGGTAATGAATCCAGGACTTTGAAATTTCAGAACTGGTGGGTTCATTGACCGCTTGACAAACAGCTTCTACCTATGTAATGACATTGTTGATCAATTTTCCGGGTTACTATTCAATTATGCGTATATCTTTATTTGCAACAACCTCTTTTGCAAAATTTTACCCCGATGAATTTCAAAATATTTTGTTTGTTTTTGATGTCGTTGATTTTTGAATTTTCTGTTGTAAAAGGCCAGTCCCTTTTTACAAATCCTGACATTCAGTCTGAACAACTCATGGAAGTAAATCCTATGGCAGTTCGAATTGCAAAATGCCAGGGAGACGGACATCTTTATTACATTACTTTCAGTGGTGATTTGTATCGTATCGATGAGGTTATTGGACAGTCGGCAGTGGATGTACTTATTGCTTCAGAACCTGATCATGGCATTAATTATCTGCAAGGTTTGGCAATCAGCGATAGTATGATGTTTTTATGTGGAAACCATAAGGAACCAGGCGTTCCAGGATATGGCATAGTGACACGAGGGATACTGCAACAAAATGGCACATGGATATGGAGCAACCTTATGACAACAGTACCTTATGCAAGCACTGCAACTTTATTTGATCATGCATTCAGCGCAGTTTGTGTAAATCCAACTAAAGATTCAATTATTGTATGCAGTGGAGCCCGAACCGATCATGGTGAGATACAAGTTTCAGGAGGACTTTTTCCGGGTTTTAGAGAAGTGCCGTTAACCTCCGCAATTTTCCGTTTTCCTGCGATGGCGAATGGACTGGTTTTACAAAATGATTCTTCCTGGCTTGATACTTCAGGGTATCTATTTGCAAGAGGTGTTAGAAATGCTTTTGATGTTGCCTATGATAAGGATGACAATTTATTTGGTGTTGAAAATTCCGGTGACCGCGATGATCCGGATGAACTCAATTGGATTCAACAAGGAAGGCATTATGGTTTTCCATGGGTGATGGGAGGAAATTTTACAGGTCAGCAAATGTTATCATATGATCCCTCCACAGACTTACTTATAAACCACGGTTGCAATGCATGGCAAAACAGCTGTTTCTACAACGATCCGACATATCCTCAAATGCCACCGGGCCTTGTGATCACTCAGGGTCTTCGAAATAGTGGTCCTGATGTGGATATTTGGCGAGATCCTGCAACCGGAACAGTAATTAATACAAGTGATTCAGCGGGTTTCAATATGCGCACTTTTACTTCCCATAAATCTCCTTTGGGACTTGTATTCGACAAAACCAATAGTCTCGACAGTAATTATAACGGTGATGGGTATGTGCTTGGTTATACGATGGGCTGTCCAGACTCATCAGGATTTATTACAGGATATGGGTTGTCACCTGCACTTGATACCGGTGAAGATCTTCTTCAATTGAAATTCGCTTTCGATACTTTCAACATTGATTATGTGATTTCCACCACACGTATTGCATCAGGTTTTATAAGTCCTGTAGATGCTGAACTTGTTGAAAATGTACTTTACGTTATCGAAAATGGTTATCCAGGTGGTGCACATGTTCCGGTAATCTGGAAGCTAACTTTCCCGCCTAATACTACCGGCATAAAAAACCTAGTCAAAAACGAAAGATCCATTTATCCGGTACCTTCAAATGGAGTGGTATACATTGAAGGCAACTCTCCGGGTGATCGAATTATTATTTCTGACCTGTCAGGCAAAATTATTAGTAGTATAACAAGCCATGATAACATTCACAAGGTTGATCTTCAGCACGCAGGTGCCGGTTACTACTTAGTGAGTATTTTTCACGACGAGGTTCCAGTTTACCAGGGCAAAATCATTGTTACAGGATTTTAGGGTTTGACCCCACGCACAGTTGTAATTTTCAAACTATTCACTTACCTTCGCACTTCATTAAAAATGGACTTTATTCCATTTGTAGGGGCCTATAGCTCAGTTGGTTAGAGCAACAGACTCATAATCTGTGGGTCCTTGGTTCGAGCCCAAGTAGGCCCACCCCTGAAGCAGAGAAATGCCGCACCTTAAAGGGGTGCGGCATTTCACGCTTCAGGGTGGGCAATGAAGTGTTTTGGCCTTGTGGAGTAACGCGATCAATTGAATCTACTTGGTTAGAAACTCATTGATGGGCAAATACTATTTTACTTGACTCGCTTGTTAAAGGTTGAAATTTTTCATTATGTTTTTATATTCTTGGTAAATCCAGAATGACCGAGCACGACTATTAGTTCAATTGAACCCATATGATCAAACACAGGAAATTGAAATGCAATCAAACCATAAGATAGGTTTGGGAAACATGAAATAGATGGTGGGGTATTTACATACATGAAAACTATTGTATTGAAAGTGGAGATTGACAGATTAAGAGGGAAGACTACGTCAATATAATGCTTGTTATCCCCTAATTAGGTGATATTTTTCAAATAAAAGCCGAAATCTCACGTAAATTGGTGATTGTCGATCGCCTTTTTTCATCGGTTCTTTGTGCCGAAATTATTAATCAGTAAATCCAATCAACCCTAAAATTTTAAATGAGAACAAGAATTACACAAAAATTAACAGCCTTAAGTCTGTTGGTGATCGGAGTGTTTATTTACACTTCAACAAATGCACAAAGTTGTGCTGCTAATAAAGTACGAGTTTACAGATGCTGTGGACATATAAGTTCCAGATGCATCAAACCAGAGCAAACAAGCTATTTTTTATCGACTGGATGGCAATTGGAGCCCTGTGCATATCCTTGTTGGATCCGAACCAGTGAAACCATGTCAAACAATCCGGAATGGTTGAACATGTACCCGATTCCTGTTTCCAATACAACAACTATTTCATTTTTTCTTGATCAATCACAAAATGTTTCCATCAGGGTATTTGATGCATATGGGAAATTAGTTTCAACAATTGCTGATAAATATTATGAAGCTGGAATAAAGGAATTGCTGTGGAATGCAGAAAATCTAGTCAGTGGAATATATTTTCTGCAATTGCAATCAGATGAATACCAGGAGCGGATAAGATTTGTCGTGACAAAATAAAAATTCAACTGACCAGCTTTAAATTTAATGAACCCGGCTGAATAATTATCAGCATCTGAACCACTTAAATTTTATGAAAAACAAACTTAATTTCCTTGTCTCCTTTATATTTAGCGTTGGTATTGCAAATGGGCAATCAACTTTTCAGAAAACATATGGAGGAATATTTAATGATTATGCGTATTGTGTTTCACAAACACTTGACGGTGGATATATTCTTGGAGGGCAAACCGTCAGCTATGGACAAGCCTCTCAGTATTATATTTATCTGGTGAAGTTGGATAGCAATGGTGATACTTTATGGACTAAAGCTATAGGTGATCCTAATAATTCGATTGATGTACATTCAGTTCAGCAAACCAGTGATAGTGGATACGTAGCTTGTGGCATGAAAGGAAATGATCTGTTTTTTTTAAAAACAAATGCAACAGGAAATGTTGTGTGGCACAAAATCTATGGTGGTAGTGCCATTGAAACGGCATACTCAATACAGGAAACAAGCGATGGCGGATACATCGTTGCAGGTGTTATTGAGTTCATCTCCGGTTCAAGTACTATCTGTCTGATTAAAATAGATAGCAATGGAAATACCACCTGGACCACAAATTTTGATGGTACAGTATCAGTCTATGACTATGCTTACTTTGTTGAGCAAACAGATGATGGTGGGTATATTTTAACGGGTTCAGGTTTAATTCCACTGGTCTCTGGTGGAATGTGCCTGGTAAAAACCGATAGTGCAGGCAACATAGCATGGTCAAAGTCATTTGATGGAATCAACTCCGGGTATTCAGTTCAACAAACAGCAGATGGAGGATATATCATAGTAGGGACAAGCTTCATTACGGATTATAATATTTGCCTGATTAAGACGAATTCTTCCGGTGATACCTTGTGGACAAGAACCTTTGGCGGTATTGATATGGATCAGGCAAAATCTGTAAAAATAACGGATGATGGAGGTTATATCATAGCTGGGCAAACCCGCAGTTTTACAACCGGCTTAACAAATGGTTATTTAATTAAAACCGATTCAAATGGGGATCTGGCTTGGTCCAGATCCTTTGGAGGAACCTCATATGACATGCTTTATTCAGCACAACAAACAAGCGATGGTGGATATATTGCTGTGGGGCAAACAAATAGTTTTGGTTCAGGAATGACTGATATTTATTTAATAAAGACTGATGCTTTCGGTATGAGCGGATGCTATGAAATGAACGCAGCTACAACACTTAGCACTTCACCTCTCCAAATTGGTGCACCCATGTACCAAACATCCTCAGGAAGTACCTTGACAGGAACAATCCTTCAGACAGGTGGAGGAGGAATAATTCAAACACTTTGTTTGTTTAGTGGATCTCCTGAACAACTGAAAATTCCCGCTCTTTCGCTTTTTCCGAACCCGGCAAACAGTTACATCACCATTGATTTTAAAAGCAATGAAAAGTCTTCCGAAGTAATAATTACTGACATCAAAGGGCAATTAGTATACTCAAAATCCGGAATTGAAACTCAACTATTGGATATAAACACAACATGGTTCGCTGATGGAATTTATTTGGTTTCAATTCAAACAACGGATCAGGTGAAAATAGAAAAACTTATTATTCAGAAATAAATATTTTTTAAACCTTGCTTTAAATTCTAATTGCAGGTCATCAATAATTCGATACAGCGTTTTTCGCTCTATGCAATCGCTTTTATCTGTTTAAATAATTCTCCTCTTTATCGCCTTTGCTACTGCTTCTGATTTTGAATGAACTTGCAATTTTTTGTAGATATTCTTTACATGTGAACTGATCGTATCGATACTTACAAAACACTTTTCAGCAATCAGCTTATAACTCATGCCATCTACCAGTAACTTCAATACTTCCAACTCGCGATCAGTGAGATTATAGGATTCATTTTTTGAGAAGGACGTTCCGGATTTAAACATAGCCAGCACTTTACTTGCTATACTTGGAGTCATCGGAGCTCCTCCTTCATGAATTTCTCTGATGGCTTCAAGGATCTGGGAAGGAGGTGTGTTTTTTAATATATATCCTTCTGCTCCGCTACATATTGAATGAAATACTTTTTCATCATCTTCAAAAATGGTCTCCATCAGGATTTTTATTCCGGGGAATCGCGGTTTGAGGACTTTTACAGCCTCAATGCCATTCATTCCCGGCATTTCAATATCCATTAAGACCACGTCCGGATTTGTTTCAGTAATGTTTTGGATCAACTTGTCACAATTCCCAAATGCCCCTGCACATTCAAAACCATCACTCCCGTTAATTAAAGTAGCGAGACCGCGTCTGAGATTGGTGTTATCTTCAAAGATTACTACCTTGATATTATTCATGCCTTCAGGATTAATTCTATTTGTGTACCGTTACCTTTAACTGATTCAATTTTAAATTCCGCTTGCACCTCCTCCGCTCTTCGTTTCATATTTTTTAGTCCATTACCCTGTGTGTCACCTGACAAATCAAATCCGATTCCATCATCCCTGATAGAAAGCCTGATTACATTCTTTTCATTTGTAAGGGTAATTGCTGCACGAGTAGCATTTGAATATTTTACAAGGTTGTTTATTGCCTCCTTGAAGATCAGGTAAAAATTCCTGCGCTCATCGAGTGAAAGTTTTTTCTCATTCAAGGATTCATCGGAATGAAATGAAAACTCAATTTTCTTAGCACGAAACAAATTATATGCCAGTGATTTCATTCTGAAAATAATTTTTTCGAAGCTGTCGTTTTCAGGATTGACAGTCCAAACAATGTCACTCATGGCGTCAATAATCTTCCGTGAAGCCTCACCAATCATTTCCAATGCCTCGTCCTGCTGCTCATCTTTTTTTCTTGCCACTTCGCTGTAAATGGAAATGCTGTTTAATGTAGAACCAATGTCATCATGAAGATCACCCGAAATTTTATTGCGGATGCTTTGCAGCCGAATATTTTGCTGTGTCCGGTAAATCCGGTATCCAAACAACAACATCAAAATTACAAGTCCAAATCCTCCAATGAATGAAAACTTCAGCAATTTTTGCTTTTTAATTTCTGCATTTTGAATTGCTTTGTCTTTATTGAGCAACACTATTTCAATATCTTTCTTCTCCGTTTCAAATCGGGTTTGCATTTCGGCTAATTGATGACTTTTCGTTTCATTGAGCAGGGAATCACTTAGGGCGAAGTAAAGCTTATGATTCAGGTACGCATTTTTAAAGTCGTTTTTCTTCTCATATACTTCTGCAATTGATCCATAACAATTGGCAATATTTGATTTATTCCCTACTACCCTGGCCAATTCAAGACTCAATGTGAAGTATTTTAACGATTCATTATATTGTCCCATGTGAAAATATACTTCCCCAAAACCCCTGTAACTTGTCGACATATGAAGCGTGTCATTAATTTCACTAAAAACTTTAAGTGCTGTTGTGAAATTATCGAGCGCCTTTGAATAGTTGCCCAATTCAACATACATGTGACCCAAAGTATTTTTAGTATCTGCCGCGCTGGTTTTGTCACCTATCGCTTCCAGGATAACATATCCTTTTTGAGTATATGCAATCCCTGATTCCAGGCTATCAAGCTCCTGGTATTTTAACCCTATATTCACATAACAAAGAGCCGTTCCCTGTTTAAAATCTATCTTTTCATACTGTTTCAGTGCCTTCGAATAATTAACCAGGGCTTCCGAATACGATTTACTTCCGGAATATACATTGGCAATATTAAAATAGGCATCCCCGATGGCCTTCATGTCATGTAATTTATCTGCCATTTGCAGGGCAGATAAATAATACTTCAACGCTTCTGTATAATTACCTTGTTCTTCATAAATAATCCCGTGATTGTTGTAGGATCTGGAAAGTCCTAGGGTATCATTAAGTTCCTGATATGCTTTTAAGGCCTCCCCGTGAAATTTAAGGGCCTCTGAATACTTTTGCTGATAGGTAAATGTCAATCCAAGGTTGTTGCTGCTATTGGCGATTCCCTTTTTGTAATTGGCTTTACTGCTTTCATCAAAGGCAGATTTGAAATATTCAAGTGCTTTGTTAAAATTGCCTTCGTAGAAATAAGTCATTCCTATGTTCAGACTCGCACTTATTTTACCGGGTAGAAACCCTAATTTTTGGGAGAGTATTGATGCATCATTGCTGCATTTTTTTGCCTTTTCAAATTCTCCTGCCAAATTATAATCTCTGCAGAGTTGGTTTAGTGTATTAACCCTGTTGGTATCCTGTCCAGAATCACCTAACGATTTTAATAAAGAATCAATTTTTGCACTTTGTGACAACGCTGCTACACTGAACATGCAATTGCTTATAATAAGGAAAACCGCTATTGATTTTTTCATGCTTTGATATATGAAATGCAATGATTCGTTAGTGGTTAATAAAATTAGTCTTGCAAACAACCAGCCTCGGCAAGTCTCCTGCAAAGATAAATGTACTTTTTCACTTTCAATACTCACCTATCCAGGTGATATTTTGCATAAATTGTATCAAATCTCACCTATTCCGGTGATTGACGGGTTTTGCTTTTCAGTGGATCTTTGTAACAGATTTTGAAGCACTGGTTAATTAATCCTTTAAAATCAAACAATCAATCTAAAATTAACTTAATAAAACCACTAAACAATCAAATCATGAAAAAAATCACAACCCTTGCATTAGCAGTTATGTTCCTGGCGGCATGCAGTAAAGACAACGAAATCACTCCTGGTACAACAGGGTCTAACAATTCCACATCCGGTACACAAAAGAGCCAGGTTGCCCGTTCTTTTAGCGCAACCTTAAATGCTACAGCAGACACGGATCCTTCCATTCCACCAACATCCTGTTCAGGAGATCTTCCAGGATTCAGTGCCCCCGATTTCCTTATCAGCGGGACCTCCATTCACATGGGTTCAATAAATCTGCAATCAAGCAGGCTACATCATAATTCATGCGACCTGAGTTTCACAACCGCACTGCTCACTACAAATGTATCAGGTCAACTTTCTGCAGCAAATGGTGATCTTATTTACTATTCAGGTAATGATGTGGTGAATGTTTTCAGCCTCCTGACACAAACTGGTACAACAGGTGATATAACCGGTGTATGGACCATAACCGGTGGAACAGGAAGATTTGCAGGAGCATCCGGTTCATTAACTATCAATGGGGTTGTTGATTTTGCTACAAACTCATTTAGCTGTGAATGTGTGGGTACTATTAACTATTAATATTTTAAACAATGAATTGAAAGCAAAATATAGCCTCCACAAAATAATAAAATTATTGAGTGTTATAGATCTTGGTGTAAAAGATGATTCAAATATGCCCACCCCTGAAGCGTGTTTCAAGTTTTTGAACGGAGTGAAAAAAGTTGAAACTCTGCTTCAGGATAGGAATGTTAAACAAAATCTTTATGATATCGATAGTTCCTGAAACCCTTGCAGCACTTGGCTTGCAAGGGTTTTTGCTTTTTGGAATCGTATGCAAATTGTCAGAATAATAAGAATGTCAACGTTCTAAGTGCACCTTAACGATCAATCAACTTTTGCGCTCGTTCAGAATAACCATCCACTTGCAATTTGATATTGTAAAGCGCATCCGCAATCGCTATAATGTCACACGTAGACAAATCAAATTTTGTAGAACCAATATTTTCTTAAAACCCATGAAGTTTAGAAATCTTATTTTGTTTGATCAACAACTTTCATCTGCATTTCATTCATCCTGCCTCCATGAATTTTTATTTTAGACGAAGCTATTGACAGTTCCTGAATTTCTGCTGATGTTAGTTCAACCTTAATTGTTGACAGGTTCTCGTTCAAATGATTTATATTTCGAGTACCGGGTATCGGAACAATAAATGGTTTTTGTGCCATCAACCAGGCGAGTGCAATTTGAGAAGGAGTTGAGTGCTTCTTTTCTGCAAATTGTTTTAATAAATCAACAATTGGCATATTTGCTTTCATGTTTTCGGGAGAAAATCGATCAAATCCTGAACGAAGATCTGTTTTGGGATCAAGCACAGTATTTGCATCCATTTTTCCTGTCAGATATCCCATTCCAACCGGTCCCCAGGGAACGAAACCAATTCCAAGTTCTTCGCAAACTTGAAGCACACCATTATGTTCGGGACTTCTTTCCATGATTGAATACTCAGTTTGTATTGCTGAAACAGTCTGAACTCCGTGAGCTTTACGAATTGTTTTAGCACTTGCTTCAGAGAGTCCAAAGTTTAAAACTTTTCCTTCTTTTATTAAATCTTTTATAACACCTGCTACATCCTCAATTGGTACATTGGGATCAACACGATGCTGGTAGTATAAGTCAATTCTGTCAGTTTTAAGTCGTGTCAAAGATTCTTCAACCACTTTTCTGATGTGTGCTGGTTTGCTGTTAAGTGCACCCCCTGCATCCATATCGAAACCAAACTTTGTAGCTATTACCACTTTGTCCCGGAACGGCGCGAGAGCCTCGCCCACAAGTAATTCATTTGTAAAAGGACCATAAACCTCCGCAGTATCAAAAAACTTTACTCCATTTTCGTATGCTTCACGAATCACTTTAATTCCCTGTTCTTTGTCTGCCGGTGGTCCATAGTTAGCGCTAATACTCATGCACCCGGCACCTATTTCTGAAACTTCTAATTTGCCAAGTTTTCTTTTTTGCATTTTACTTTTGCCCATGGATTTCATTATGTTTTTATTTTTTGATGCAAATCCCAACGGGCCAGCCATTAAAATTCCTGCACTAATTATTGCAGAATGTTGAATAAATTTTCTTCTTGAATTGATTTCTTCATCCATGATTTTTATATTTTGCTTTAGCAGGCTACTTGTATTAAAGTATCCAGATAAAGAGAGTTTGAACTGATTACTTTTTCTAAATGCTTTGAATAATTTTTAAGATCCCCAGCAATATTCTCATTTTTAAATATATCAAAGCAATTATATTCAGGCAGAATATCATACCCACAAAAGCGATAGTTACTGGTTATGTTAAGAAAAAGATCTGACACGCTTTTCCCCTTGAATAATTGCTGAGCAGGATTATTAAATGCTTCTGAAGGAGCATTCCAGGTAGCACAAATCATAAATTTCTTGCCTTGTAATTTTCCACCTGTACCGTATTGTTTATTTTCATCCTCCCTTGTTCTTCCATCACCACTTAAGAATGTTTTGCTGAACAATCCACTGTTGAATACTTCATCAACATATTTTTTATATATCCATGGTGCACCAAACCAATTTACAGGCATCTGCAAAATAATCAATTCAGTATCTAAATGCTTTTTTACTTCTTCCTCAGGGTTGTATCCTTCTTCAACTTTTGTTTCCAAAACTTCAATGGAATGTGATTTAAAGAAATCTTTAGCAATTTGAATTAATGAATTGTTAAGAGTTCCTTCTGACCATCGAGAATAAGTTAAATGTGTATTGATTAATAAGACTTTATTCGGTAGTTTCATTTTCTGATACTTTTGTTTAGTGCTACAAAAGTATTTCCAGACTATGCTTTGGAGTTAACGAAAATCAATCCAACAATTAAGAATTTCAAACCCTACGCCCGCAACGACTTAGGATTTGTACCGGTAAGCTTCTTAAAAAAATTGTTAAAATATGTAGGATATTCAAACCCCAAGGCATGTGCTATTTCAGAAACATTCCATTCTGTATGCTGCAAAAGTGCTTTTGCCTCGCTGATAATTCTTTCTGTAATGTGAGTGGTAGTGGGCTTACCAGTCACTTCTTTTACAGAGCGATTTAAATAATTTGTATGGACAGCTAATTCCTGAGCAAAATCTTGGGCCGTTTTTAATCCCAGTGGCCTGTCGGTGCTTTCAATAGGAAATTGTCTTTCCAATAATTCAAGGAAAACCGAAGTGATTCGCTGTGCAGCATTTTTTTCCTGAACGAAATTTTCAGAAGGTTGTAATTTCATGGATTCATGAATGATTAGCTGAATATAATTACGAATCAATTCATCTTTGAATGCATAAGTGGTATCCTGCTCTGCAATCATTTTTTGAAAAATTTCTTCTATCGTCTTTTTTTGAGTTTTGTTTAATTTCAGAATGGGTGTTCCTCCTATTTTAAACAATGGCGAATTTTGAAGACTTTCCGATCGTTCCCCTACCTTTAAAAAATCTTCAGTAAATACACAGGTATAACCATTGAACTTTGGTGAAACAAGTTCACACGAATAAGGAATGCGGGGATTACCAAAAAACAGGATCGTATCATTTGTTTCAAAACTCCTCTCGGCATAATGAAAAACATACTTCCCGGTAACAATACTTATCTTATAAAAGTCTTTTCGGCTATAGCTATGCCCGGTACTGGCATTGTCATTTACTTCATACACCTTAAACCCTTTTAACTTCAATTCGGAGTTATAATCTGCAGCAGGGTTATCCTTTTTTTTGCTCATTATTCAAATTTAAGAAAATCAAATGGGTCCTTTTGGGGGAAAATGTGCTCAGAAACCCATTTTCTCCTACAAAAGTACTTCGTCAGATTATCCTTGTGGTAATGATTTTCATACCAATCATTAAGAAAATCAAACTTTATTGGTTAATTACATAAAGGGATTAGGTGTTGAGTTTATTTGCGTACGATACTTCAGTATTTGCATACGATAATTTCTGTAATAGACTTTAAATCAAAAGGATGAGTAGGTAAAATATTGGTTCAAGCAGGCCCACCCCTGAAGCAGAGAAATGCCGCACCTTTAAGGGATGCGGCATTTCACGCTTCAGGGTGGGCAGTTATCCTGAAGTGTGTTTGGAGTCCCAACAAATTGAGCTAAAGCTCTATTGGTTGGGATTGGCCATCTTTAATTGAAACGCTATTATTTAAATTGCCCGGAGATAAACTCCACCAGGCGTTCCTTGCTCATTTCATTTGAGGTACTTTTAACGGTAACCGTTTTTTTGTACTGAGGAGTTTCTGAAAGATAGTGCATAAATTGCTCCTGTGCGACGCCCGTTCCTGTAATATGCAACTCGTCTACATTTTGCATATGTGAAGTAATGTTTTTGAACAATTTCAACTGGGCACCGCGTTCAGCATTGTTACCGGTATTTTCGTTTGAATGAATTGTCGAGTCCTCGGCAAATTCTTCACCTAAAATTTTAAAATCTCCGTCACCTTCATTTTCCCTGCCTACAACAATTGCATGATTAGTATTTAACCAGACGCCGAATTGCTTTTTGATTTTTTCAGACATAATTTTTTATTTTAATTTTTAAAGCCGCAATAATCGATCCCAGTTTGGCATTTGGCAGTAAAATTCACAAAGTTTGTGCATTTAATTCTTTGGGGGGCCAATAATGCAAATTTTAAAAGAGGTCAGAAATTCCAGCTGATTGTGTGACATTCAAGGGGAATAAAAGTAACATGTTGTGTACTCAATTAAAGGGGGAAATTGGAAGAGGCTATCGCAAAGCTCATGTTTACCACTTACATTATTTTCAGGCCAGGTTTGTAAGCAGAGAAACGCCTTGCCTTAACTGGCAAGGCGTTTCACGCTTCAGGGTAGGGAATTACCATCTTTATGTTACCAAGAACACCAGTGGCTCGAACTTCAGGGATAAAGCGGCATGTCTTGCAAACTTTTTCCATGAACTACCAGAGGTCCGTGTTATTTTACAGCAAAAGCAGTTTTCGTTAACTTCAAAATTGCACCAGCATCTTTTTAACAGTGGTGGTTAAAGAATTTTGAATGGTAACATAGTACATTCCCGGATTCAGATTCATTTCGAGGTTCTGGTTCATTTCACTTGTCAATTCACGTTGAGCAACAATTCTTCCGCGTATATCCGTTACCGTTAGTATGGTTCCGGGAGGTGGTATCATGCTGAACTGAAGTGTAAACAACCCATTATTCGGATTAGGAGTAAGGAGAATATTTTCAGTAGCATCGTCTGTAATTCCCTGCTGACCTTCGCGGCAGTTTATGGCCACTGCCAGGGCTTTATACGCTCCGGAAGCGCAGGTGTTGTTTCCTCTTACCTGGACATTCCCTCCCGAGCTTCCAAAATCAATCGTTACTGCGTTTGCAGTGGTAATCATCGTAGTGCCTACTGTTGTAACAACACCATCTGAAATTACTGAACCTACAGGAGCCGACCATGTATAATTGGTAACATTGGATAATGCAGCAATACTATACGGTACGTCCTGCTGGTTTGCACAAACAGAAACAGGTCCGGTAATGGAAACAGGTGTTGACGGTCGTGAATTTACTGATAATGACCTCGCAGCACTTGTGCCACATCCGTTAGTAGCAGTTACCGATAGTGGGCCGGAAATAAATCCCGGAATAAAATTAGCCGTGATGCTGTTAGTGCCTTGGCCGGACGCAACAACTGCATTCACATTATTGAAATACCAGTTGTAATTTATTCCTGCCACATTTGTTACGGAATAAGGCACTCCGGTTAAATTACAGGTTCCATAAGATAATCCTGAAATAGTTCCCGGAACTGCAGGAGTGTTACGTGTAATTTTCAGAAAACGGTTTGCACTGCTTCCACAATTATTATTTGATTTCACAAAAATTGTATCTGACGCGGTGAAGCCAGGGTCGTATGCTACCGTAACAGAAGTAGTACCCTGGCCGGAAGTAATAGTGGATCCATCGGGAGGAGTCCAGGTGTAAGAAAGTGCACTTGCAACCGCTACAATACTGTAAATTTTAACATCACCCGGACAAACTTTTGTATTGCCATTAATAGCGGAAATTGTTCCAGGAATGACCGGATCATTACGGCTGATCTTTAATTTACGCTGCGCACTGCTGCCGCATAAATTATTGGAAACTACACGCAAGGTATCGCTTAGAGGAAATCCGCTATTAAATTCCAGAACGATCGAAACCGTTCCTTGTCCGGAAAGAATAACAGACCCTGCAGGAGGGCTCCAGGTGTAAGAAAGTGCATTGGAAATTACCGGAATGGTATAGGTACGTGTTTCTGAAGCACAGACTTTAACCGCGCCTCCGGAAACAACAATTGTAGACGGAACTAATGGATCATTTCTGTAAATGGCCAGTTTGCGTTGGGCACTGCTTCCGCACATATTATTGGAAACAACCCTTAACGTATCCTTCAAAGGAAATCCCCCATTAAATTCAAGCGTAATTGAAACCGAACCTTGTCCGGACAATATAACAGAACCCGCAGGAGGCGTCCAGGTATAAGAAGTAGCACCTGAAACAGCAGGAATGGTATATATTCTGGATTCCCCGGCACATACTTTTGGAGTTCCTCCGCTTATGGAAATAGTGCCCGGTGTTCCGGGGAGTGTTGTGCAACTGGTAACTGTTGTTTGTGCAGAAGAAGTATTGCTGCATCCATTTACATCTGTGTAGCTGTAAGTAATAGTATAGGGTCCACCTGCTCCTGCTAATGAAGGACTAAACGTATTTCCCGAAATACCAGGCCCGGAAAAAATTCCTCCTGCAGGAGAACCGGTAAGTGTTACGGAAGATGTTGTAACTGAATAGCTGGACGCCAGACCTGAAAATGAAACCACGGGTGGTGTGCAACTGTTAACAGTTGTTTGAGAGGAAGATGAATTACTGCATCCATTGGCATCGGTGTAACTGTAAGTAATTGTATAAGGTCCGCCTACTCCTGCAAGAGAAGGATTAAATGTATTTCCTGAAATACCAGGCCCGGAAAAAATTCCTCCAGCAGGAGAACCGGTAAGTGAAACAGAAGGTGATGTAACAATATAGCTAGCCCCCAGTCCTGAAAATGAAACCACAGGAGGTACTACACAAACAGTATTGTATTCCCAGAAGTCATTGAATATTTCTCCTGCATCATTTCCACTTCCCAGGTAACCCTTGCCACCGATTGCAAATGCTGTAGCATTATAGCGGGGAATTCCACTGAAAGAAGCACGCTGTACCCAGGCATTTGTAGTTTGATCGTATTCCCACAGATCATTTAAGATTCCTGAGCTATTAGAACCGCCGGAAATGAAACCTTTGTTACCTGTTGAAAAGGAAGCAGCGAATTGTCGTGCAACCGGCAACGCTGCTTTAAGAGTCCATGTATTTGTTTGAGGATTGTATTCACGTAAATCCTGGAAGTAGGTACCGCTTTGAATTCCACACGAAATGTATCCTTTACTTCCGATACTGAATCCGCATGCTTCAGTTCTTGCAATTGCACTTGATAAACTTGCCTTTGCTGTCCATGCATTTGTTGATGGATTATATTCCCAAAAATCCGACAAATTAAATGAACCAGTTCTTCCAGTACCAATGTACCCTTTAGTTCCAATTGAAAATCCAACAGCTCCTTCACGCTCAACACCCCCGAAATTTGCTAATTGCGTCCATGCATTAGTTGCAGGATTGTATTCATAGAAATCCTTATATTCAGTGCCGCTGCTACTCTTTCCGGTTCCAACATAACCTTTGCTACCAATGCTGAAAGCAGTGGCATTGGCACGTGGATTCCCTATAAAGTTGGCCTTTTGTGTCCATACATTGGTAACAGGATCTACTTCCCACCAAGAAGAAGAATTTATATTAGAGATACCTAAACCAATATAACCCTTTGTGCCTATACTAAAAGAAACTGCAGCCGTTCGTTTTTCGCCATTTGGTAAATATGGTAATATAGTTGTCCATGTTGATGTACCATCGAATTCAAAAAGGTCATTATATACCGGAGAGAAGCTACCAGAAAAAGCCTCACCCAAGCCAAAATAACCTTTTGTTCCAATGCTGAAGGCCACGCCATAATTTCGAACGGCCGGGGAATTTGGCAGGAAAGTCCATAAATTTGTTGATGGGGTGTAAACATGTAAAACATTTCCGGGAACATAACCTTTGTTATTGAGTGAAAATGCTCTGCCGGAGAAAGGAAGATTAGGTCTTTGTGTCCATGTTACCCCATTTAATTCCCAAAAATCATTGACCGCACCTATACCACTAAACCCTCCTCCAAAATAGGCTATATTTCCTACGCTGAACGAAGTCATATTTCTCCTGACTCCACCCGGGAAAGTGCCTGCTGGAAACCAGTTATTAAGTGAAGGGGCAAAAGTCCATACATCATTAAGTGGTGAATTAAATTGGTCGGTTCCACCTGCCAATACAAAATCATTTGTTCTCACGCTACCTGCAGCCATATATCGTGGAGTGCCTGGAAAGCTAGTTTGAGCCACCCAAGTGTTGGTCGATGCATTGTATTGGTAAAAATCACTAATTGGAGTTGCGATACCTGATGAATTCGTCACACCCAATCCTGCATAACCCATACCGCCAAATTCAAAACCAATTCCATAACCACGTGGCAAACCGGGGATATTTGATTTTTGCGTGCACACTCCTGTCACCGGATCGACTTCCCACAGATCTTTATAAAAAAGACCCATATTGCCTCCTGGAACATACCCTGTTAACTCACTATGACCTCCGCCAATATAGGCTTTGGTGCCGATCACAAATGCAATTGCACCTGATCTCGGTGAAAACCTGGCAGAAGATTTAAAACTCTGTCCAATACCGTTTTTCTCTTCCCAGGTATTAGGAACCTGTGAAAACAAAGGATTATAAATCAGGACAAACAAGAGACAGTAAATTAATTTGTGCATAGTAGTCGGTGGTAATTAAGGTTTGAATATAATGAATCCTGATCCCTGCTGATCGGGTGTAATTAATCAAATTTATATAAATGGATTCTGCAAAAAAGCAATCCAACTAGTGTTTATTCAACTATGATGATAAAACTATCCTGAGAAATCTAGATGCAAAATATGAAAAAAAGATTTATAAAACAAATTCCGACAACATTCCAATTGATTTTAGATACAATTGGACCTGGTATCCGAACTAGATTCATTATGCATGGATGAAAGGAAATATTAACCTCAATACTTCACAAACTTTTTTACAACCGAACTCGTGCCTTCAAGCTTTATAAAGTAAACCCCTGATGCGAGATTTGAAATGTCGATGGATTTGACAAAGTGATTTTCCGAAAGATCGCTGATATCAATAGATTGCATTTTTAGTCCGACAATTGAATATAATTCGAGTGATTTAAACTCTGATAAGCCGGGTTCGAACTGAATGAAAATTTGTGAACTGGAAGGATTCGGATACACAATAAACTTTTCTGATAAATTTTGAATTTCATTGTTCCCGGTGAACAAAATAATATCGGTTTTTGCGGAATTTGTAAATACAGGGATATTGAAATCAAAATAAATTGCAGCCATGTTTTTAATTGAATCACCTACCAGCAAATTTGTTTTAGGCTTTATTTTATAGCGGATGAATCCGTGACTCAAAGGTTCGTTAATGTTGCTATCGGGAAGTAAAATATTATCTAACTGAAAATGCATATTCCGCTCCCATGGAATCCAGGAAATTGAAGCCGGGTGCGAGGCGCTGACAATTTCAAGTGTGCTCACCTGCAGACGTGTGGTGTCAATAGGGTTTAAAACTTTCACTGTGAAAGCAGTATCATTTCCGGTATTTTGAAACCGAATAATATATTCTAACTCAGGTTCATTTGGAATTTCATTATCATACAAAAAGTTTCTATTCACCAAAATATCATTGGGATCGATGGAGCCTGTTGTAAACACCTCCCAATAGCTTGAATTACAGCCTGGGTTTGCATCATTTAATATGGGGAGTATAATAGCTCCGGAATTTACTAAAGTTCCTAAAGGCAATCCCAAATCAACACTAACTTCAATGAATATTTGTCCGGATTGAAAGGGCATTAAACTGTTTAAAACGAAAACGACCGAATCAGGAGCGACAGTAGTTGAAGCAACACTCGCTGAGACAAAACTCACATTACTATCTGGATAAAAAACTATTGTAGGAATCAACGTAGTAGTACCCTGATTATAATAATTTAAACTATAAATCGCATTAAATCCTGAGCGAAAAGGATTTATCGGTGTGATATCTAAACAAAAATCGTTAAACGTTAGTATCGGCTGGAAGGCAAAATCATTGAGCGAATCAACTTGATGAATTGATGTGAAATTGCCGGAATTCACCATTGGAACGGAAGTGTAAAAATTCACGTAATCGGAAGCGACTTCGAAATTTCCAGTATCCAAAACCGAAAGATTGTAAAATCCGGAAGTTTGAGAGAAGGCGAAGCGATTTGAATTTGTTTCTGTTATTTTCCGGTAACCAAGTGCAGGCTCATTTGGTTCATATTGCTGGTTGGAGTTTAAGTCGGCAAAAGTTGTGCCTTGGATTGAATTGAAGTCTTCTGTGATTTTTACAATCCAATAATCATTGCTGCCTAGACAATTTTCGGTTTTATCATTCCCTATATCAGAATCAGACCATCCTCCAAATACATAACCACCATCATTAGATTCAACTACACTTTTAAATACTTCTATTTCCGTACTTCCAATTGAATTTTGCCAAATGATATTTCCAGAAATATCCAGTTTTATATTCCAACAATCGTAATAGCCAAGAGATTGTTCAGATTTATCTCCTGACAATCCAGACAACGTTTCCCCACAAATCAAATATCCACCATCATTGGTTTGAATTATGCAATTAAAAAAATCCTGATCATCACCCCCAATGGTATTTTGCCACTGAATATCTCCAGTCGAATCAATTTTCACAATCCAATAATCCAATGTCCCTTGACAATTTTCTGTTTTGTCTCCCGAGATATCCGATGTAGAAAGTCCTCCCAAAACATATCCGGAGTCTGCTGTGTTATATATACTTCTTAATCCATCAGATGAGTTTCCTCCAATAGTATTTTGCCATTGAATACCACCTAAAGAATCAATCTTAACTATCCAATAATCTCCACCACCGATCGAATTTTCTGTCTTATCACCTGATATACCTGAAGTGGATGCTCCTCCAAGGATATAACCTCCATCCAAAGTATTTGTGATCGAAGATAATTCATCACTGCTACTTCCACCAATGGCATTTTGCCATTGAATATTCCCTAATTCATCAAGTTTAACAATCCAATAGTCAAGAAATCCTTCTGAACTTTCAGTTTTGTCACCAGAAATAGGAGAGTTTGAATTTGCTCCCAGTAAAAAGCCTCCATCTACTGTTTGAAGAACCGCTTTTATATCATCTAAATCACTTCCGCCTAATGTATTTTCCCATTGAATATTTCCTAAAGAATCTACCTTGACAACCCATATATCATAACTTCCCAGACAATTTTCTGTTTTATCTCCGGAAATTCCTGAATTTGAGAACCCGCCTAAAAAATATCCACCATCTCCTGTTTGAATAACTGTATGAAATTGATCAGCAGCATTGCCTCCGATTGTATTTTGCCATTCTATATTCCCCAATGAATCTGTTTTCACGATCCAGTAATCATCACCACCATTAGAATCTTCAGTCTTGTCTCCGCTAATGTTGGAATCAGAATAACCCCCTAATAAATAACCTCCGTCTGATGTTTGAATGATTGTATGTGACACATCTTGACCACTCCCACCAATGGTATTTTGCCACTCAATTTCCTGAGCATATACTTTATTGCAAAGGCTAAATAATAAAAAGATAAAAAATGCTTTCAGGAGGTTCATGAATAAAGATGTAAACACAAATGCAAATTAGAACGATGAAAGTTAAGAATTTTGCATTGAATTATGAAATTGGGCTTTTTTCGCTTCAGGATCACCAAACCTGAGCACCTGTGTTGGTTCTATTGATTTTTTTTCTATATTTGTTATGAAGTAATAAATCAGCAATTTTTTTGTGCGATTCAGATTAATTCTGGCAATGTATTTTACTGCATTTCATTAATATCACCCTTATGAAAATAACCACGATTACCCTAGGCTTGCTTTTCTTCTTTATTTCAACATTATTAAATGCTCAGTCTCCCACTTACCAGTGGGCTAAAAATTTAGGCGGTTCAGGTGCCCTTACTCAAAGCAACTCTGTTGATTATGATGGCGCAGGTAACATATATGTTACAGGAAGATTCCGCGGCACAGTCGATTTTAACACAGGCGCAGGAGTATTTAATATGACTTCAACTGCGGGTGATACCTATGGTGATATTTTTATTCTCAAGCTTGATCCGTCCGGAAACTTTATATGGGCAAAGCAAATTGGCAGCATATACGAAGAAAATGCAGTCAGTTTGAAAGTGGATGGTTCAGGCAACGTACATATTACTGGGAATTTCAAAGGTACGGTCGATTTTGACCCGGGAACTGGCACCTCGAACTTTTATAGTCCATTTGGTCTCGACATATTTGTATTGAAGCTGAATACACTTGGCAATTTCTTATGGGCAAAGCACATTGGAAGTCCTTCCCATGAACGTGGCCTGGGCATTTCCCTTGATGCACTGGGAAATATATATATTACAGGTACTTTCATGTACACTATGGATTTTGATCCAGGTGCAGGTATAATTGAAATGACTCCAATCGGGAACTCTGATATTTTTATTCTAAAGTTGAATGCTTCCGGTGATTTTTTCTGGGCCAGACAAATGGGAGGAACAGGGGCCGAAAACTCATCTGCTATTGCTACAGATGCTGCGGGAAATGTATGCATCATGGGTGAATTTGAGTTAACGGTCGATTTTAACCCTCTTATGGGTGGTTATTTACTGACATCGGCGGGAAGCACAGATATTTTCGTGGCTAAGTTGAATACTTCCGGTGATTTTTTATGGGCACAAGGGGTTGGGGGACTTCAAGCGGAATACCCCTCCTCAATTGTGATGGATATTTCAGGAAATATATATAGCACCGGTATTTTTGAAGGTACGGCCGACCTTGACCCTTCTTCAGGTACATTTAATTTATCATCATCAGGAAGTTCCGATATTTTTATATTGAAATTAAACTCCTCGGGGAACTTTACCTGGGCAAAACAAATGGGAGGAAATGATGTTTTCGATGAGGCGTGTTTATCCTTGCAATTGGATGTTGCAGGAAATATTTATGCTACCGGTTATTTTTATGGTACGGCTGATTTTGATCCGGGTGCTTCAACATTTAATTTGAACGCTAGCGGTGCTGATATTTTTATTTCAAAACTTAATTCTTCCGGTAATTTTATTTGGGCAGGAAAAATTGGAGGATCAGGTACTGATATAGGCACGGCGATTGCAGTTGATGCATCATCTATTTGTACAGTTGGTTATTTTGCTGCAACAGTAGATTTTGATCCGGGAACCTCGATTGCAAATGTTACTGCAACCGGAAATCCTGATGGCTTTATTCAGAAAATGAGCCAGTGTGTACCACCTTCTGCTACAATAACACCATCCGGCTCAACTGCTTTTTGTTCCGGTGGATCTGTAATCTTAAATGCTACTGCAATTGCAGGTTTGACTTATCAATGGAAGAAGAATGGTGCATCTGTTTCAGGCGCAACATCGTCAAACTATGTGGCAACAACAACAGGAAGCTATACATGTTTTTTAAGCAATTCATGTGGAGCAGTTACATCAAATAGTATCCAGGTAACTGTACCCACTGCACTTCCCTCTGCACCCGGTGCAATCACCACTACCGGTGGAATAGTCAAGGTCTGCCCGGGAAACATCAGAACTTATTCGGTTGTTGCAGTTGCTGGAGTAACCTATACATGGACACCATGTGCAGGTTCCACAATCACCTCCGGACAAAACA